>Ga0070741_10003430_pt1 | contig 39464 bp, 28 predicted proteins | sample Coa_R1_4_FD_66440 | JGI IMG/M metagenome (GOLD analysis project Ga0070741, IMG submission 66440) | Surface soil microbial communities from Centralia Pennsylvania, which are recovering from an underground coalmine fire - Coalmine... | ecosystem: Environmental > Terrestrial > Soil > Unclassified ...
GAACGCTTCGGTCGAAGAGGATCGCGGGTGAGCGTGCGATCACTCGCAGATGCTGGCACGCGTGAGCGCGCGCTCGATGTTCGGCGCTCTTTCATCGTTCAGGCGCCAGCCGGATCGGGCAAAACCGAGCTGCTGATTCAACGTGTGCTTGCGCTGCTCGCGGTGGTGGACGCACCGGAGGAGATCGTTGCCATCACATTCACGCGCAAGGCAGCCGGCGAGATGCGCGATCGTGTCCTTCGCGCCCTCGCTGCCGCTGCGCAGTCGAGCATGGCGCAGGCGCAAGACTGCGGCGCGACGGAGGCATTGGCGAACGCCGCGTGGCGCCGCGATACCGAAGCGGGCTGGGGACTCGTTGAGCATCCCGGCCGACTTCGAGTCCTGACCATCGATGCGCTGTGCGCGAACCTCGCGCGTCAAATGCCCCTGCTCTCGAACTTCGGCGGACTGCCCGCAACGGTCGAAGACGCTTCGGCTCTGTATCAGGAAGCCGCTCGTCGCGCTTTGGCTTCGCTCGAGGGCGATGACGAAGCGGCGAGCGCCGTCGCGAGCGTCTTGCAGCACCTGGACAACGACGGCCAGCTCGCCGAGCGCCTGGTCGCGGGAATGTTGGCGCAGCGCGACCAGTGGCTGCGCCACGTGGCGGATCGCCATTCTTCGCGCTTGGATCGTTCGACTCTCGAAGCGGGGCTGCAGCGGCTGGTGCGCGATGCCATCGCCCATCTGCGCACGCTGGTGCCTGCGCATCTTGTCGACACGTTGATCGAAGTCGCACGTTATGCGGGTGCCAACGTGCGCAAGAACGCACCCAACGATCCGCTCGCGCGTTTGGCCGAACTGGAGGTGCTGCCCAGTGCCGACCCACGTGAGTTGGAAACTTGGTGTGCACTTGCATCGCTCGTGCTCACCCAAGAAGGGAAGCCGCGCAGGAGGCTGGACGTGGGCTGCGGATTCCCAGCAGCCGGCAACGAGAAGGACAAGCGCATCGCCGCAGGTCTCGAACAGTGGAAGGTGCGCGCGACCGATCTGATCGACGCACTGTGCGCAGACGAGGATGTGCGCGTCGCGCTGCATGCCGCTCGCGCACTGCCGCAGCCTCGCTACAGCGAAGCACAGTGGGACGTGCTGCGCTCGTTGATCGCCGTGCTGCCGCTGGCCGTGGCACATCTGCACGTGCTGTTCAAGGAGCGCCGGCAGATCGACTTCACCGCGGTGGCGCAGGCCGCGGCACAGGCGCTCGGTGAAGAGGACGCACCTACCGATCTCGCGCTGGCGCTGGATTATCGCATCCGCCATCTTCTGGTCGATGAGTTCCAGGACACCTCGCACGCGCAGTTCGAGTTGCTCACCAAACTTACCGCGGGATGGCAGCCCGACGACGGTCGCACGCTCTTTCTCGTCGGCGATCCGATGCAATCGATCTACCGCTTTCGCGAGGCCGAGGTCGCGCTTTATCTGCGCGCGCGACAGCACGGTATCGGTAGCGTGCGTCTGGAGCCGCTCACCTTGACCGTCAATTTTCGTTCGCAGGCGAAGCTGCTCGATTGGGTGAACGGCACCTTCCGCGCGCTGCTGCCTGGCCGCGAAGATCTTGCGAGCGGCGCGGTCACCTTCTCGGCGTCGCTGCCCTGGCACGAGCCACTGGCGGGCCAAGCGGTGCACGTGCATCCGATGTTCTCCAACGATCGAGCGATCGAAGCGCAGCACATCGTCGAACTGGTTCATCGCGCACGTCGAGACGACCCCGAGCAGAGCATCGCCGTTCTGGTGCGCAGCCGCGCCCATATCGGCGCATTGATGGCTGCGATGAAAACCGCGGGGCTGCGGCCGCAAGCGATCGAGATCGACCTGTTAGCCGATCGCCCGTTCATCAGCGATCTCCACGCGCTCACCCGCGCTTTGCTGCACCCGGCCGATCGCATCGCGTGGCTTGCCGTGCTGCGCGCACCATGGTGCGGTCTCACCCTGACGGATCTCGACGCACTTGCGCGGCATGACGCTTCGGCTTGCATCGTCGATCTGATTTCTCGCGACGCCGTCGTATGCCAGCTCTCGCAGGCGGGGCAGCAACGACTGCGGGCGTTCGACGCCATCGTCCGCGCCGCGCTCGGGCAGCGACGCCGAGCGAATCTTGCGCGATGGGTCGAGGGATTATGGCTTGCGCTCGGGGGACCGGCGACTGCCCAGGACGCGGCCGATCTCGCCGACGCCCGTGCGTTCTTCGATTTGATTGCGCAGATGGAGCAAGGCGCGGATCTGATCGACTTTCAGGAGCTGAGTTTAGGCGTCGAGAAGCTATACGCCGCGCCGCAAGCCGATTCCGATCCACGCCTGCAGCTGATGACGATTCACAAGGCGAAGGGCCTGGAGTTCGACACCGTGATTCTCGCCGGTCTGGGCTACGCGCCGCGCAATCGCGATGCGCGGTTGCTGCTTTGGTTGGAGCGTGAATGGGAAGAGGGTTCCGATCTCCTGCTCGCTCCGATGAAAGCGCGGGCGAACGGGGACGATCCGCTGTACGACCAATTGAGCAAGCTCGATGCGGCCAAGTCGAATAACGAGGACACCCGGTTATTGTATGTGGCCGCCACGCGAGCCAAACGCCATTTACATATGATCGGTCATGCCGAATGCAAGAACGATCGCCTAACGCCTGCGGCGAACTCGCTGCTGGCATGCATGTGGCCGGTGCTCGAGGCCGCGTTTCGGGCGGCGTATTCGGAACGCGTATCGGAATCCTCCGATACCCCGGCGCTGCCATCGGCTACGCCGATGATCCTGCGTCGCCTCGCATCGGATTGGCGGCGCCCGCAGCCCCCGCCGCGCGTCGGTGCCGCGCTCCCTACGCCGCTGCTGCCCGAGATCGCCGAGACGGTCGAATTCTCCTGGGCGTCGGAGACTGCGCGCCACACGGGCAGCGTGGTGCATAGCTTCTTGCAACGCTTCGCGGAGGAAGGCATTGACGCGTGGACAGCGGCACGCGTGAAGGCGATGGAGCAGGTCTTTGCGCGCGACCTGCGCGCGCGGGGAGTTCCCGAAGCGGAGCTTCCGCCGGCGCTCGAGCGCGTGACCGCTGCCTTGTGCAATGCGTTGCGCGACGAACGAGCCCGGTGGGTGCTTTCCGTGCACTCCGAAGCGGCATGCGAAATAGGGCTTACCGCCCAGCTCGACGGTGTCTTGATCGATTTGGTGATCGACCGGACCTTCGTCGACCCATCCGGTACGCGATGGATCGTGGACTACAAGACCGGCATCCATGAGGGTGGTGACCTCCAGGCCTTCCTCGATCGCGAGCAACAGCGCTATCGCGATCAGCTCGAGCGCTACGCGCGCGTCATGCAGATGACGGATGCACGCCCAATCAAGCTGGCTCTGTACTTCCCGTTGCTCGGTGCCTGGCGCGAATGGAACTTCGCGCCGATCTAGGCCGAATCGGCTGCTGATGCAGGCAACGCAGGCCGGTGATGCCGCTTGCGCCGGCACCACGTGTTGCCCTCGGCCGGGCAGAGACAGGCACGAAGCGCTTACCGCCGACACGGGGCACGTGGGTTGCTGAACGGGCAGCGTTCGCTGTCGTCGCAGCTTTCGTGTCCAGACCGCATGACCGAATCCACCGCACCGCCCCCTGAGTCGCCTGATGTTCCAGCGGCAGCAAACGGTGTGTGCTGGGCGTGCAAAAGCCTCTTCTTGCTGGCCTTGATCCCGGCGTTCTACTTCGGCGCGCCGTTGCTTCTGCCCATCGTGCTGGCTGTGCTGTTCAATCTGCTGTTGTCGCCGGCCGTGCGCGCCTTCAAGCGCATGGGGCTGCCGAGTCCACTCGGTGCGCTGCTGGTCCTCGTCGTCGTGCTCGCCATCATCGTGGGCGGCCTGTGGCAGCTCGCCTCGCCCGCGTTGGATTGGGTCGAGCGGGCACCGGGTGTCGTGCGCGAGCTGCAGGCCAAGCTGCGCCCGATCCAGCGCTCCGTCCAACAAGTGCAGAAAGCAACGCAGGAGGTGGAGAAGGCGACCGATGTGGAAGGAGGCGGCGGCACGCGCTCGGTGAAAGTGAGCGGGCCGTCTCTGATGGAACGTTTGCTCCAGCGTGCGCAGAGCGTTGTCGTCGGTGCATTCCTCATGCTCGTATTGCTCTACTTCCTGATGGCATCGGACGACTTCTTCTTGCGCAAGGTGGTGCGCGTCACCCCGAACCTGCGCAACAAGATCCGGGCAGTGGAAATCGGACGCGCGATCGAAGTCGAGATCGGCCGCTACTTCAGCGCCTTCACCCTGCTCAACGTGGCGCTCGGCACGCTGGTCGCGATCGTCTTGTACGTCCTGGGGCTGCCCAGCCCTGCGTTGTGGGGCACGATGGTCGCCGTGCTCAACTACGTGCCCTATCTGGGCCCGGCGATTTCGTTGACCGTGATCACGATCGTCAGCCTGCTCACGTTCGACGAGCTGCCAAGGGCGTTGCTTCCACCGCTGGTCTACATGGTGATCGACGCAATCGAAGGTAACCTGGTCGAGCCGATGCTGTTTGGTCGCAGTCTCTCGCTCAATCCGGTGGCGATCTTCGTTGCGCTGCTGTTCTGGGGATGGCTGTGGGGCGCTGCCGGAATTTTGCTCGCTGTTCCGATTCTGATCGTCGTCAAGATTACCTGTCAGCATATCGAGTCGTTGAACGGTGTGGCGGAGTTTCTCGATCGCCGTTGAGCCCAACGCCAAAACGTGTTCGCTCGCCGTCTGGTCATCGGCCACATTCTCGGCCATAGTTCGCCTCCGCTGCGCTCTGCTCGATCGTCTTCTTCGCTTCCGTTCCTAATGTCGATACCTGCTTCGTCGCGTTCGTTGAAATTGCCCTGGACGCTTATTGCGTGCATCGTCTTGTGTCTGGCGCATGCTATCAGCGAGGCTGCCGATTGGCATGGCGGCACAGCCAGCGGGCCTCGGCTCGCACCCCAACAGATCGCCCAGGCGGCTACCTCTGCGCCAGCGGGTACCCTCGCCGCCGATGCCGAGCTGCAGCGGTGGCGCCAGCGCATCCGCGATAGCATCCAAGCGCAAATGGGCGCGCTTCCCGAGGTGCCGTCGGACGCTCAGGTCGAGCTCGAGGTGTCTCTGTTACCCAGCGGGCTCGCTGCCGACGTCACCACGCGCAAGACCAGCGGCTATCCGAGCCTGGATGCCGCGGCCCGCCGTGCGATTCTTGCCGCAACGCCTCTGCCGCTGCCTGCCGATCCGGAGACCTATGCGCAGCTGCGTCGGTTTGCCGTGCTGTACGCGCCACGCAGCGGCGTTCACATCTTCGATGCGCATCCGCTGAGCGAGGCGCTGCCGCCCCATCCTGCCGCTGGACAGGAGCATGACCGGCTCGCTTGCCGTGTCGAGGCACTGCGGTCCACCGAAGCGCCCAATTGTCAGCACGCCAGATCGCGCGGCGAGCTGCTCACCTGTTTCGCGCAAGCGGTGAAGAACAGAACGATCGAAGTCGCCGGCGTGTGCGGCGATGTCTATCCGATCGAAGCGCGCAAGCGTAATCTCGAGGGCACCACCCAAATCGGCGTCATCTATGATCGCGAAGGCAAGCTCAGCGCAGTGAGCGTTGCCGAGTCGAGCGGCCAGCCGCTGCTCGATCAGCGCGCGCTCGAGCTGGTGCGCCAAGCCGTTCTGCCCGTGCCGGCAGAACTTCAGGCCACCCCGTTTGCCGTGCGCATTCCGGTCGTCTTCCGCATGCAGCGCACGGAGCCGTCCGGAACGACCCTGCCCGCTCGCCCCGCGCGCAGTGCGACCGGAGCAAAAACGCACCCGCGTGCGCAGGCGAAGCCGAAGTCCTCGCTCGCGCACCAAAAGGCTGGGGCGTCCAAATCGTCGGCAAAGTCGAAGCGCTCGACGTCGATCGCGAGCAAAGCCAAGAAGACGAAGAAGAAGGTGCGCTCGACCCAGACCTGAGCTGCACGCATCGCTGATCTCGCTGAGGAATCGCTCGACGTCGGCCCCGTTTTCTCAGTCAGTGCGCAGCTTTCGGCGGCGCGGCGGGCGGTGCGATGCTTACCGCATCGCCATCCCGCAGCAATGCGTTGGGGTTGGTGACGAGCGTGGCGGCCTGGTCGAGACCTGCGAGGATTTCGGTTTTCGTACCGAGATTGCGTCCCGGCTGCACAGGTAGAAAGCGAAGCTTACCCTCGCGCACCGACACCACCTGCGGCTTGCCATCGTGAACGATGAGCGTGCTGTTGGGCACGAGCAGGACGGGTTGTACGCGGCCGATCGCGAAGTGCACTTCACCCAGCATGCCGGGCGGGATGCGGCCATCGGGATTGGGCAGTGCCAACTCCACCGCCATCGTGCCGGAGCGCGCATCGATCACGCCGGCGGTTCGCACGATCTTGGCTGGAAACTTCTCGCCCGGCAGCTCCGCGAAGGTGACTTGCGCGGGGAGGCTTTGGCGCATCTGCATGACCGCCGCCTGCGGCACATCCACCGTCACTCGCAATTCATCGGTGCGCACCAGCTTGAACAGATAGCTTTCCGCGTTGCCGCTGTCGCCCACTACACGGTCGCCGCGATCGACCCGCCGCTCGGCGATGACACCGGTGAAAGGCGCGCGCACGGTTTGAAACCCACGGATCTCGCCGATGCGCTTGACCTCGGCCTCGGCGGATCGGCGATCGGCTACCGCGGCGTCGAAGGTCGATTGCCGCTCGTCGAGCACCTGCTTCGACAGAAAGCCTTGGTCGACCAACTGCCGCGAGCGCATCAGATTCGCCTCTGCCAGCTGCTCGCGTGCCTTCGCTTGATTGAGGTTGGCGCGCGCCCGGTTGAGCGACTGATCGACCTCGGGTGCTATCACGATTGCGAGAACATCACCGCGTTGCACACGCGCACCGATGTCCACGCGGCGTTCGCTGATCACGCCGGTGGCCCGGGCGAAGATCGACGCCTGCTCGACCGGTGCGGTGCGAGCCGGCAAGCGCAGGGCGCTGCTCGCCGCAGCGACCTCCGGCGTCGTCGTGCGTACAACGGGAATTTCGCTAGTCGCTGCGAGCGCGGGTGGCGAGTCGAGTCCGTTGTGGTTGACGACGCCAGCCACGGCGACGACGGCGAGCGCGACGAGCGGCAGCAAAACAGGCGCAAGTTTCATGGTCGCGGAACCATACCAGAGCTGACCCAATCGCGCCGGCTGTCTATCACGATGCTTGGTAGGTCTGCTGGTCTTTAGCGATAGGCTTCAAGCGTGGGCTACGCCCACCCATTGCCAGCGCAAACATCGCGGGCACGATCACGAGCGTTGCCATCGTCCCAAACACCAAGCCGCCCACGACTGCGCGGCCGAGTGGTGCGTTTTGCTCGCCGCCTTCGCCGAAGCCGAGCGCCATCGGGAGAATGCCCACGATCATCGCCGCGGCCGTCATCAGCACCGGGCGAAGGCGCGTCGATGCGGCCTGAGCAGCGGCCTCGAGCGCGACCTGTCCCTCGCGCGATAGATTCAACGCGAAGCTCGTCACCAGCACGCTGTTCGCGGTCGACACGCCGACCACCATGATCATGCCCATCAGCGCCGGCACACTGAGCGGCGTGCCGGTGAGCCACAATCCGATGGCCGACCCGCTCAATGCGAACGGTAGGCTGCTCAACGCCACCAGGGGCGCGGTCCACGACTGGAAGTTGACCACCATGACGAGGAAGACGAGCACTGCAGCGAAGCCGATGCCGCTGGCGAGTTCGACGTATGCCGATTGCATTGCACGCGCCTGCCCGATGATCTCCACTCGATTGCCCGGTTTCAAGGTCGGGCGAATGGCTTCGAGCGCCGTTTGGACGGCCTTGTAGACCGTGCCTAGATCGTTGCCTTGAACGTTCGCCACGATGTTCAAGGAGGGCGCGAGCGTCACCCGACTCGTGCTCGCCGCCACCTTTCGTTCCGCCACAGTCGCGATGGCGCGCAGCAGGACGGGCGCGCCCGACGGGCTGATGCCGACTGGAGTGTTGAGCAGCTGATCCATCGTCGAGAGGGACAGCGGCGGTGCCTGGACTTGCACGGTGTAGGACAACCCGATCTTCTGATCCGCCCATAGGTTGGTGGCCACCGTACTGCCGGAACCGAGCATGCCGAGAATTGCATTGGTGGCGTCCTGCTGCGTGACACCGAGCTGCAGCGCCCGCACGCGATCGACCTCGATGCGGTATTCGGGCAGATCGAGCACTTGCAGCAGGCTCACGTCCACCGCGCCGGGGATCTGCGTCATCTTCTGCTGCAGCTGCTTGGCGGCTTCGAGATTGCCCGGCACGTCACGGCCGACGAATCGCACGTCGATGCTGGTCGGCGATGTCCCGGCCAGTGTTTGATTGATGTTGTCCGCGGCTCGGAAGAAGGCGCGCAGCTTCGGATGCTTCTGCTGCAGCATCGTACGAATCGCGGCCATGTGACGGGCGCTGGGCGTATGATCGAGCGCGAGTTGCAGATACAGCTCGCCGTCGAAGGAGCCGACGATCGCGCTGTCGACCCAGCCGCGGTTGATCGGTTCCACCGCGCCGATGTTCTCCGCCACGAAAGCGAGCTCTTTCGGCGGGATGATCGCGCGAATGTCACGCTGCACGTCGGCGAACATGCGCGCAGTCTCCTCCAGCCTCGTGCCGGACGGCGCGCGCAGATACAAGCGCATCAAACCGGCATCCGCGGCCGGAAAAAATTCACGGCCAAGCGACCAAGCGGCGACGCTGCCGATGGTCACGACTGCCGCGGCACTGAGCGCAAGCAGGGCGCGACGTGCCACCAGGTTCGAGAAGCCGCGGCGGTAAGCGGCGCGCAGCCGATCCAATCCGCCTTCCACGATATGGTGCGCACGCGAGAGCCCCGCCGTCTTCGCTTGACCCGCCACAGGGTGATGGGTCCTCGCCGCGAGCATCAGCGAGGCCAGCGTGGGCACCAGTGTGCGCGAGAGCACATAGGACGCCGCCATCGCAAACACCACCGACAGCGCGAGCGGCCGGAACACGTAGGACGCAACGTCGGTGAGCAGGAAGACGGGGATGAAGACGATGCAGATGCATAGCGTCGAGACGAATTCGGGGAAAGCGACCTGGCGTGCGCTGTCGAGGATCGCCTGATCGAGCGGCTTTCCCTGGTCGAGGTTGCGGTTGATGTTCTCGATTTCGACCAGCGCGTTGTCGACCAGAATGCCGATGGCAAGCGCCAACCCGCCCAGCGTCATCAAGTTGAAGGTATGCCCAACCGCGTGCAGGGCGGCGATCGAGCTGAGCAGTGCGAGCGGGATCGACGTCAGCACGATCAACGTCGAGCGCACCGAGCCGAGGAAGATCAGCACGACAGTGGCCACGAGCAGCGCCACTACGATCGATTCCTTCACCACCGCGTCGATCGCGGCGCGCACGAACACCGACTGGTCGAACAGGGGCTCGATCGTGAGACCCTCGGGTGCCGATTTGCGGATCTCGGGCAAGCGCGCCATCACTTGATCGACGATCTCGACGGTCGAAGCGCTGCCAAGCTTGAGGATCGACACCATCACTGCGTTTTGGCCGTTGAGCCGAGCGACGTTGGTCTGCACCGCCGCACCGTCGCGCACTTGCGCGACATCGCGCAGCAAGATGATGCGGCCGTCCACCTCGCGGATCGGCAGATCCTGAAACGAGGCGACTTCCACAGGGCTCGCATTGATCGACACCTGCATCTCGCGCCCTTGCTCGCGCACCACGCCGGTCGGCAGCGTCAAGTTTTGCGCCGACAACGCTCGCGACACGTCGGCCGCCGTCAGCCCGTAGGTCTGCAAAGCCTTCGGATCGAGGTCGACCATCACTTGCCGTGCGGCGCCCCCGTACGGTAGCGTCAGCCGCAGCCCCGGGATCGTCTGGATCTGCCCGCGCAGCTGAATACGGGCGTAGTCGAACAGCTGCGCTTCCTGCAGCGTGTCGGAGGAAAGCACCAACTGCAAAATGGGCGCGCTCGATTGACTGTAGCGGATGACGAGCGGCGGCTGCATGCCCGGCGGCATGCGGCGCAGGATGGTCTGCGACACGGCGACGATTTGCGAGATGGCGAGGTCGACGTTCACGTAAGGCTGGAACTCGACCTTGGTGACCGCCACGCCGTTCGAGGTCTCCGAGCGTACCTCGCGCACGTCGTCGACGTTGTTGAGGATGGCCAAATCGCTGAACGACGTCACGCGCGCCGTCATCTCGCGCGCGTCGAGCCCGGTGTAGATCCAGACTAAATTGACTGAAGGGATGTCGACCGAGGGCAGGATGTCGGTCGACATGCGGCGTGCCGCCATGCCGCCGAACAGAATGATCAGCAGCGCGAGGACGGCAATGCTGTAGCGATGACGCAAAGCATAGGCAACGATCCACATCGCGGCGTGCCCTGCTCAGCCGCCGAGCCGAGAAGCGGCAGCGCATTTCGGCGAATCCGCCGTTGAAACGCCACCGTTTATCGGAGCAGTTGTCATCGGTCCGCGATTAACCGCTCCGAGTTCACTTGAAACCTCTACATCATCCGAAAATCAGGGCAGCTGAATCTTGCCGCCGCCGCCCGGTAGGCCGCCCATGCCGCCCCCTGGCAAGCCGCCCGCACCGCCGCGTGGAATGACGATCGACGAAGCGGCCTGGCGTCGCATGTCTTCGATTTCGCGCACGGCGCGCTCCACGGCTTCCTTCGCGGCGGGAGCGTAGCCCTTCACCGCGGCCGCCAAATCATCCGCCTGGATTTCGAAGCTCAGCGGCAAAGCTCCCATGTTGGTGTAGATTTGGGCCTCGCCCACATAGAGGGTCTTGCGGCGCGAGTCGACCATGCCGTCGCCGCGGATGGGAGTGAGTACGCGCAAGGTGCCGACGCGACGGTCGGTGATAATCTCCTCGCGGTAGAGGTCGTCCGGATCCATCTTGGGTTCCGGCATTCTGTCGTCGGGTCGTTCAGCCATGAGGCGACTCCATATCGAGATCTCAACAGTCGAAGGGTAGCAGGAAACCCGCTGCTGGGCGGGTAAGGCGATCTCGCGCTACCTGCTACACTCCAGTGCGAGCGCAAGGCGTGCCGCGCGACATGGGCGCCGTCGTGCTTGCTCCGACCTGCGCACATCCGCACTCGACTCCGCATGGCACCTTCCTCGGGGCTGCGTCAGCTCGCTGGCCTGCTCGCGTATCTCAGGCCTTATCGCGCTCGAATCGTCGGCGCTGCCGCCGCGCTGGTGATCGCGGCCGGCGGCTTCCTCGTCTTGGGCCAGGGGCTGCGGCGTGTGATCGATGCAGGCTTCGTCGCGCGCGACAGTGCTGCCCTCAACGCCGCCCTGTTCCTCCTGCTTGGTGTCGTGACGTTGATGGCGGCCGCCACTTACGCGCGCTTCTACTTAGTGTCGTGGATCGGCGAGCGCGTCGTGATGGACCTGCGGCGTGACCTGTTCGCTCATCTGCTGACGCTGCCGCCGGGTTTCTTCGAAGTCTCGCGCACTGGCGATGTGGTATCTCGGCTGACCGCGGACGCGACCCTGCTTGAGCAGGTGTTCGGCACCAGCGTCTCGATGGCTTTGCGCAATCTGCTCATGGGAGCGGGCGCGCTGATCATGCTCGCGCTCACCAGTGCCAAGCTCACCGTGCTCGTGCTCGTTCTCACGCCGGCCGTGATCGTGCCTATCGCGATGTTCGGGCGGCGGGTGCGCAGGCTGTCGCGCTCGAGCCAGGATCGCATCGCGGACATTGGCGCCTACCTTGACGAGACCTTGCACGAGATTCGTACCGTGCAGGCGTACGGACACGAGGCGGCGGATCGAGGGCGTTTCGGCCAGCACCTGGATGCGGCCTTCGAAGCGGCGCGTCGGCGCATTGCACAGCGCGCCGGCCTCATCGCAGCGGTCATCTTCCTGGTATTCGGCGGGGTCGGTGTGATTCTTTGGACCGGCGGCCAGGACGTGCTCGCCGGTCGCCTGAGCCCCGGTCAGTTGTCCGCGTTCGTCTTCTACTCGGCCTTGGTGGGCGCTGCCGCCGGGGCGATCAGCGAGGTGGTCGGCGATCTGCAACGCGGGGCAGGCGCGGCCGAGCGCCTGTTGGAGATCCTGCACACTCGATCCGAGATCACTCGACCCGCGCGGCCGCTCGCCTTACCCGAGCCCGCGCGCGGAGACGTCGAATTCGACGCCGTCACCTTCCGTTATCCCAGTCGGCCCGCGCAGCCGGCCCTGGACCGCTTCAGCCTGCATGCACGGCCCGGCGAGCGGGTCGCTGTGGTCGGGCCCTCGGGCGCGGGCAAGTCGACCTTGTTCGCCTTGCTGTTGCGCTTCTACGACCCCGCCAGCGGTAGCGTTCGCATCGATGGTGTGGACATCCGCCAAGCGGATCCTGACCAGGTGCGCCGCCGCATCGCCTTGGTGGCGCAAGAGCCGGCGATTTTCTCGGGGAGCGTGCGCGAGAACGTCCGCTACGGTCGACAGGACGCGACCGAGGACGAGATCATCAAGGCCTGCGAGGCCGCCTACGCGATGGAGTTCGTCGAGCGCTTGCCGCACGGTCTGGACGCTGAACTGGGCGAGCGCGGCGTGCGCCTATCGGGCGGGCAGCGGCAGCGCCTGGCCATCGCTCGCGCCATCCTGTCCGACCGGCCCATCCTGCTTCTGGACGAGGCGACCAGCGCCCTGGACGCCGAGAGCGAGCGGAAGGTCCAGGCCGCGCTCGATGCGCTCATGCAGGGCCGCACCACGCTCGTCATCGCGCATCGACTTGCCACCGTACAGCGGGCCGATCGCATCGCCGTGATGGACGCAGGCCGATTGATCGGCTTGGGTACCCACGCGCAATTGCTCGATGCCAATCCCCTATACGCTCGGTTGGCTGCGCTTCAGTTCGCGAGCCTAGAACGCACCCGCGTCCCGGGCTGAGGGTCTGCGCCCCGCTCGCGCCGAAGGCCCGGCAAAGAGCTGCAGAAAGCGGCGAGGGCGCCCGTTATAGCGAGCAGGTCCCCGCCCGCTTGCCTTCCCAGCGATATCGCCGTCCAAACATTCAAGGCATGGTTGCCCGCATGACCAAGCTGCTCGTCCACGAAAGCTCCGCCCCGTTGCGCGAGTACCTGCGCTTGCACCTCGAGACCGCTGGTTACACGGTGGTAGTGACACAGGACGCCGGCGCCGCCGAGCGCATGGCCTTGAGCGCGGCGCCCGATCTCGTGTTATCGGGCGGCGGGCACGATGGAGACGACGGGATGCAGCTGCTGCATCGGCTGCGAACGCGGCAGGCCACAGCGGGCGTGCCTTTCATTCTTCTCGCTCCCGACGCAAAGACCGCCGCCGAGGCTTGTGCGAACGGCGCAAACGATGCGCTGATCTTGCCGGTCGCGCGCACAGCGCTGCTGGACGCTGTTGCCGCCTTGTTGCCCGGTGCCGGGGTGAATCGTGAGGTGGGACGGGTCCTGCTGGCTCATGGCGCGTCCGCCGGCAGCGCGAGCGCGCGAGCGGCCGATGTGACCAGCACGCAATTCGTCGCCCGTCACGCCAACGCCACCAGCGCCGGCAGTACTTCGGCGTCGCAGGAGTTGCGTGGTGGAACGGTCCTGTTCGCCGACATCCGCAACTTCTCCACCCTGTCGGAGACTTTGTCGATGCAGGATCTCGCCGATGTGCTCAACAGCTACTTCGTGCGCGCCTGTGAGCCGGTGATTCAGCAAGGCGGCTGGATCGTCAAGTTGCTCGGCGACGGATTGCTAGCGATGTTCGAGGACATGCCAGCGGCTCCCAGCCATGCCGAGCGCGCGCTGAAAGCCGCCTTGTTCCTGTGCGTCGTCGGCAAACGCTTTGCCGAGTGGCTGCAGCGGCGCTTCCCCGACAAGCCGCTGCCACCCTTCGCCGTCGGTGTGGGAGTCCACTCGGGCCATGTCATGGTGTGCAGGCTGAATACCGGCGAGGGCATCGACACCACCATCATCGGCGATACGGTCAATGTCGCCTCGCGCTTGGAGGAGCAGACCAAGAAGCTCGGCGCGAGCGTGGTGACGTCTCAGGAGACGCTGGCTCAGGCCGGCAACCGCTTCACCACCGGCAAGCACGGCGCACTGTTGGTACGCGGGCGGGCGTCATTGGTCGAGATGATCGAAGTCGTAGGCTTGGCGCCGCGGCCCGACTTAGGCGCCAAGGCGGCCGAGACCTATCGCATGATCGACGACGCAGTGGCGCAGAACACGCGCGTCATCGTCGCCGAGCGCGATCGCGTGTTCAACGAGACGCACCGCATTCGTGCTCAGCAGATCGCTCCCATGCGAACTGCCGACACCCCAATCGAGATCCCAGGTTATCGCCTCATCCGCAGGCTCGGGCAGGGGGGCATGTCGCGCGCGTTTCTGGCCGAGTTCGAGCAGAGCGGCGCATTGCGCGTGCTCAAGGTCATCGACATCAGCATCGGTGCGCCGGATCTGCTGCAACGCTTCATGCGCGAGTACGAATTCGTCTCGCACATCGACCATCCGCATGTCGCGCGCATCTACGAGCAAGGACGCACGGAAACGCATGCCTATATTGCGATGGCGTATTTTCCCGGCGGCGACTTGCGCCAGCGCTTGCAGCAGCCCTTGCCGCCCGGACAATGCCTCGATTACGTGCGGCAGATCGCCGAAGCACTCGTCGCCATTCACGCACGCGGTATCGTCCACCGAGACCTCAAGCCCGACAACATCATGGTGCAGGAGGATGGCACGCTGGTGCTGACCGACTTCGGCATCGCCAAGGACTTGTCGATGCATTTCACCACACGCGGAGAAGGCCTCGGAACCCCGTTCTACTTGAGTCCCGAGCAGGCCGCCAGCGGCGAGGTCGATCCGCGTAGCGACCTGTATAGCCTAGGCGTGATGTTCTACGAGATGCTCACCGGCGAGAAGCCATATCGGGCCGACGACGCCCCCACTTTGCTGGAGAAGCATGTGCAGGCCCCACTGCCCAGCTTCCCAGCGCGCCTCGCCCGTTTCCAGCCGCTGCTCGATCGCCTGATGGCGAAGAAACCGGAAGACCGCTATGCGACGGCTCAGGACGTTCTGAAGGCGCTCCAAGACGTGTGGCGATGCGATCTGCATGACACGCCTAATGCTTGACGCCCTCCTTCCAATTCGCACCCTCCATGGCTAGGGTTTCCAGATAGGCACCGATCTCGTAGATCGTCTTGTCATCGAGCACGCCGCCCCAGGCCGGCATTTCCTGGTTGCGTCCCGGAACTTTACGTCCTTGCTTCACCGTCTGGACGTAGGCCTTGAAGCCCTTTTCGAACTTGCGCAGATCCGCGCCGTTGCCGCGTTCGCCTGCGCCGTCGGCACGACCCCCATGGCACAGCGCGCACACGCCCCGATACCACGACTTGCCCGAATTGATTGCTTTCTGATCGCCCGACATCGGATTCGCATCGGGAATCTCATCTTCGGCCGCAGCTCTGTTTGCCAACGTCATCGCTAGCACGGCGCTCAACAGCACCACGGCCAGACTCGTCCTCTTCATCGCCTGCTTCCTTCACTCCTGCCACTTCATTACAGAAAAAGGGGGCGCGCGCCTGTTGGCGTGCGCCCCTGGATGCCCCTCAACTACCAACTTAGAGAGACGCCTTCCCGCTGAATCACTCCAGCGCAAAGGCCACTACGATGCTGCCGAACTCCGAACCCCACGCTTCATCGCGCCCGAAGCCCGGCAATCCGCCCAGCGCCTGCACGATGTACTGCTTGCCGTTGATCATATAGGTCGCTGGTCCGGCCTTGGCCGCTGTGCCCAGATTGAGCGAATAGAGAATCTCGCCTGTCGCGGCGTTGGCCACGGTGAAGCCGCCGCCTTGCGTGGTGTAGGCCGTGATGTTGCCTGCCGTGGTCAACATGCCGCCGGCGTAGCCAGGCTTGGCGATCTCGTTGCGCCACGCTTCCGCGCCAGTCTTCACGTTGACGGCTTTGTCGACCTCGTTGCCCCAGATGAATTCCTGGTAGGCGCCGAAGTGCCGCACGTTGCTGATGACCTTGATCTCCTCGAAGCCGTACTTCATCCCGCCGTTGGTGGCGGCGAGATAGAGATTACCGGTCTTCGGGTTGTAGGCGTTGGGGTACATGTTGACGCCACCTAAGAGGCTCGGCCACATCGTGACGGGATCGCCGCCTTCCTTGGGTAAGGCGATCTGGCCGACCGGACGGCCGTCCTTGTCATAGCCCTTCACCCAGTCGATCTTGTCGGCGAACGGGGTCGCCTTGATGAAGGCACCGCTCTTGGCATCGAGGTAGTGGGTAAATCCAGTCTTGTTCGGCTGCACTATCGTCTTCTTGCCGTCGATGCTGATCACCATCGGCGTTTGCGGGACGTCGTAGTCCCAAGGATCACCCGGTACTGCGGCATAGCGCCACGCGACCTTGCCGTCGTCGGTGTTCACGGCGACGATCGAAGCCGCGCCGAGGTTATCCATCTTGCCTTCGCCGCGGTTCTTCGGATTCCACTCATAGGCGTTGGCCGTGCCGGTGAAGTACATCTTCAACTCCGGATCCCACGACCCGATGATCCACGGTCCCGCGCCGCCGTAGGCGTGGCTGCCCTCGGGCCAGGTGTCGTAGCCCTTCTCGCCCTTGGCCGGGATCATGTTCGCCTTCCACTTCATGTCGCCGGTCTCGGCATTGACGCCCAACACATACCCGGGTAAGCCACCCGTATCGGTCGCGTTCATTGGAACGATGATCGTGCCGCCCGGCAGCGCCATCGGGCCCACCGTCGTGCAGTAGCCGTTCGAGTCCTTCGCCTTGGCGAAGTCCTTCGGATAGTCGAACCCTTCGTAGGCCTTCACCCACTTGGCCTTGCCCGTCTTCATGTCGATCGCGTGCAGCTTGGCATCGTTCGACAGGAAATAGACGTTGCCGCCATACAGTGCCACGCCACGATGCTTGCCGGTGAAGAAGGAGACGTTATAGCCGCCCCAATCGTCCGGCAGCTTGTGCTCGTACTTCCACAGCACCTTGCCGCTGGCCCCGTCGATGGCGAGCACTTTGTTGTCCTGCGGGAAGTACACGACGCCGTCGTGCACGCTCGGTGTGGCTTGAGCATCGGTCTTACCGCCTGGCGACATGACCCACGCGACTTTGAGGCGGCGCGCGTTGCTCGGGTTGATCTGATTCAGCGTGCTATAACGCCAGCCCGCCAAGTTCCCGTTCGTATGCAGCCACGATTCGCCGGCTTCGGCGCTCACCATGGCATCGCTCACCGGGCCTGCTTGCGCGATACTGGCCAACCCGGCGACTGCGAGCGCTGCCACCATCCCTTTCATTATGTAGTTGTGCTTCACTGTTGCCTCCTCCAAAACGATGGACGTACGTCTGCTAGCTTCGTCTGCCCGCCGCAAGGGTTGCTTGCCACAAGGCATACGAATCGGAAACTCGCCGGCGGCGAGTGAATAGATGAATAGAAATGGATTAAGCGACGACTGCGCGTCGAGTCGAGACGGGTAGGCAGCGCCCCACTGATGGGCCCTGCAACGCAAGGCACAGCTTGTCAATTGATTTCCCCCTCCCCACCCCCGGGCGGATGCCCAGTGGGTTCTTGGGCGACCCGGTGGGTTTTTGCGCGACCCGGTGGGTTTTTGGGCAACGGGTCATCGCCCGTTGCACGCTTTTGTATAGTCAAACACTACTACTGATCATCGATTGCATCAACAACTTCCGCTGGAAAAAGTACGAATCATCATGCAGCAAGATCTGCCGCCGCCTTCCGTCATGGGCTGGGCGCCACCTTGCTCGCGAGCCGCTCGCGCAAGATGTTCTTTTGGACTTTACCCGAAGCGGTGCGCGGCAGATCATCGACCAGCTCGACGTGCTCGGGGAATTTCTGTCGGGCAAGCCCCGCGCGCTCGAGATAAGCGGCCAGCATGGCAACATCGATGCGCTGCCCGGGCTGGGGGACGACGAACGCACACACTGTTTCTCCTAGCCGAGCATGCGGCATCGCAACTACCGCCGCCTCTTTAACGTCGGGATGGGCATGCAAGTGGTCCTCGATCTCCTTCGGGCTGATGTTCTCGCCGCCTCGGATGATGAGATCCTTTTTGCGTCCGCTTACGCACAAATAGCCGCGCTGCACGATGTAGCCGAGATCGCCGGTATGGAAAAAGCCGTCCTGATCGAAGGCTTCCTCGCTCTGCGACCAGTCGGTGTAGCCCAGCATCATCTCCGGACCACGCGTACAGATTTCGCCTTCGCCTTCGGCGATCGGAGTGCCACTGACCGGATCGCACAGCCGCACCTCGTGATTGACAATGCGCCCGTCGGTTATCGCGCCGAGCTCGGCCTCGCTGTCGGCGCGGATGCCGAGCGTGACGGTAGGCGCTTCGCTGCTGCCGTACACGCGGAATGTGCGGCAGCCGAGGATGCGATTGGCGCGCCGGATCACCTCGGGCGGCACCGGCGCGCCGCCGCTCATGAAAAGCCGCAGGCTCGCGGGCTTCGCGCCGCGCTGCTGCGCCGCGTCGGTCAGTTCCTTGAGAAAGGGCGTGGCGCCGACGCTGAAGGTGACACCATGCGTCTCGATCAGATCGAGCGCGTCATTGGCATTCCAGCGCTCCATCAGCACGACCTTGACGCCCGCCGCGAAACAGATTTCCAGCGCGTAGAGATAGCCGGTAATGTGGGTAACGGGTGAGGGCATCAACGACACGTCGCGGTCGGTGATGCCCCAGAAATCGATGACCGCCTCGATCTCGGCCATGATGGTGTTGTGGCTGTGCAGCACGCCCTTCGCTTGGCCGGTCGTGCCGGAAGTGTAGAGCAGCAGCTTCACGGCGTTTGCATCGGTCTGTCCAGCCGGAGCTTGCTCGGGACGGCCGCGCGCCAGCAGCGCCTCCCAGCTAATCGAGCCGTCTGCCGCTGCATCTTCCGCCAGCACTGCTGCTTCCTCCTCGAGCCGTTGCGCGTCGCTGCGCACGACGATTAGGTGCTCGAGCGATGGCACTTCGCCGCGTAAACGCGCCGCCATGGCCGTGTAGTCGAAATTGCGGAAGTGATGCGGAATCAAGAACACTTTGGCGCGGGCGTCGCGCAAGATGTAGCGCACTTCCGATTCGCGGTAAATCGGCACGATGGGATTCACCACGATGCCGCTCAAGCCAGCAGCGAGGTTGATGATCATCGTCTCGACCCAATTCGGCAGCTGGAAGCTCACCACGTCGCCCGCTTTCAATCCCATCTCGGCGAAGGCGCTCGCGAGCTGCCTCGCCAGGTTCAGCGTCTCCGCGTAAGTCAGCCGTCGGTTCCCCTCAATCACCGCAATGCGATCGGGATGCTCGCGTGCACGCTGAACTGCGCACTCGGCAAGCGTAACGTTGCGCCAAGCGCCGGTAGCGGTGTAGCGCGCGATGTCTGCGTCGGTCAAACGCGTCGTCCAGCCGCTGATGTCCTGGCGCATGCTGCTCAGCCCGCTAAAGGCGCGTCGCTACCGAGGTAGGCACGCAGCAGCCGCTCGTCACTGGCGAAGTTCGTCCACTGCGCGCCCGCGACCGCATGCACGACTTGGCCGAGCGACATGACGTAAGCGCGCTCGGTCGTCTCGGCCGCGAGCGCGACGTTTTGCTCGACCAGCAGGATGCTCATGCCGCCCTCGCGCAGGCGTGCCATCACGGCCACGATGTCACGCACGACTTTGGGCGACAGCCCCGTGGAGGGTTCGTCCATGATGAGCAGCTCCGGGTGCAGCAGCAGGGCGCGCGCGATCGCGACCATTTGCTGCTCGCCGCCCGAGAGCAGAGCGACGGCGGCATCGAGCCGCGCGCGCATGAAGGGAAAGAGCTCGAGCACGCTGTCGAGCGAGAAGCGGCGATGCGACATTGCGCTCCGCTCCGACGAGCGGGGGCGACTTTTCGGAGTCGGACGTTCGCCGTGCGCCGCGGCGAGCAACAGGTTGTCGCGCACCGAAAGCTCGCCGAACAGATGGCGGTTCTCCAACACGACCGCGACGCCGTGCTGCGTTCTCGCGTGCGGCGGCAGCGCATGGATGTCACGGCCGTCATGGCGGATGCGTCCGGCGGTGAGCGGCAACAGGCCGCAGATCGCGCGCACCAGCGTTGACTTGCCGGCGCCGTTGGCGCCGATGATCGCAACCGACTCGTTGCGCTCGATCGCGATCGACACTCCGCGCAGCACCGGCAGTCCGCCGTATCCTGCTTCGATGCGATCGACTTCGAGCATCTCAGACCCCCAGATACGCTTCGCGCACGCGCGGGTCGGACTGCAGCTCGCGCAACACGCCGCTGCAGATGATCTCGCCGAAGCACAGGACGTGGATCACGGATGCGATGGCGACGAGGTTCATGTCGTGCGACACGAGCAGGAGCGAAATGCCCTCCGCGTTGAGCCGCTCGAGCAGCGCCATCAGCTGATTGACTTCCTCGGTATTCAAGCCGGAGGAGGGTTCGTCGAGACACAGCAGGCGCGGCTTGCCGAAGCACGCTCGCGCAAGCTCGAGCAGTCGCTGCTGACCCGCCGGTAGCCCGCCCGCAAGGCGATGGCGCACCTCGCTCAACCCGAATCGTTCGCACGCTCGGTCGGCTTCGCGCTTCAACGCCGCGAGTTCTCGCCGCGATGCGGGCGTGCCGACCAGATTGGCGAGCATGCCGGTGCGGCTCGCCTTGTAGCCGCCGGCGATGAGATTCTCGTGCACGGTGAGATGGGCGAATACTTGCGGCGTCTGAAATGTGCGCACCAAGCCCAGCGCACTGCGCTGCTCGACCGGCATGCCGTTGATCGAGCGTCCGGCGTAACGCACCTCGCCGGCATCGGGCGTCAAGAAGCCGGACACGATGTTGAACAGCGTGCTCTTCCCCGCGCCGTTGGGTCCGATCAGGCCAGTGATACTGCCGGTCTTTACGGTCAGGTTGACTGCCTTGAGCACTTGCAGACCGCGAAAGCCGTGACTCACCCCAGAGACTTCGAGCAACGCGCTCATTTGTCGTCGACCCTTTCGCTCGGCTTGAGACTTTCGACGAGCCGATGCAATGAGCCGCCGAAACCCGCGGGCAGGAAGATCACGGTGGCAATCAGGAAGGCGGCGAACAACACTGCATGGATGTCGCCGAAGCCGCTCAAAGCGTGCGGCACGATCGTGATGAACAGCGCACCCAGGACCGGTCCGATGATCGTTCGCGCACCGCCGAGCACCGCGAGCAGCAAAAAGTTGATCGCCCGATCGATGCCGAAACTGTCCACGCTGATGAAGGTGACGTAATGGGCGAGCAAGCTCCCTGCGATCGCGCCGAGCGCTGCGCTCAATACGAAGACTTGAACTTTCAGCCGATGGACGTCGATGCCGAGCACGGCCGCGGCGGCCGGGGCGTCGCGCATCGCGCGCATGGCAAAGCCGGTGCGCAAATGCAGCAGATTGCGATGGGCAAACAAGAGCAGCAGCGCGATCGGCCACACCAAGTAGTAGAAGCGCTGCGGCGTGTTGAACTGGTATTCGCCGATGCGTAGCGCGGGAATGCCACCGATGCCGAGCGTCCCGCCGGTCAGCCAATCCCATTCGGTGAACAGCACGTGGCCGATGATGGCCAGCGCGAGCGTGGCCAGCGCGAGGAAGTAGCCCGACAGCCGTAGAATCGGCCAGCCGACCGCGAACGCAATCGTCGTGCTGATACCGATTCCTACGGCCATGCAGGCGAGCGCGGGCCAGCCCCAATGGGTCGTCAGATAGGCCGTGCTGTACGCGCCGATGCCATAGAAGACGCTCTGCGCGATCGACACGATGCCGCATTGGCCGAGCAGGAAGGACACGCCGAGGCCCGCGATCGTATACAGCGCGGCGAATACGAGCAGGTCGACGATGCTGCGCGAGGCCACCAGGGGAACCAGCGCCCAGGCGATGAGCAGGGCGAGGCCGATAGCAACGCCGCGCATGCCGCGGGTTGCGCCGCCCTGGAGCGCTTGCGCAGTGCGGGGGCGGATGCTGGTAAGCAGTCTATCCACCCTTTCGACTGCCTCGACCGAGCATGCCCTGAGGCATCACGATCATGATGACGATCAGGACCGTCATCGCGATGACATCCTTGTAGCCGGACGCCACCGACAGCACAGCGATCGATTCGATCAATCCGAGTGTGATGCCGCCGACCACTGCGCCGAAGGGATTGAGCAAGCCGCCGAGAATGGCGGCGGCAAAGCCCTTCAGCGTGAGCAGCAGACCCATCTCGTAATGCAGCGTGATGAGCGGCGAGACCAGCACGCCTGCCAGGCCGCCCACCAGGCCGCCGAGCAAGAAGGTGAGCGTGCGCATCAAGGGCACGTTGATGCCGATCGTGGCCGCGCCTTCCTCGTCGATCGAGGCCGCCATCATCGACAGTCCGATGTGGGTGCGGTGATAAAACAGCCACAGCACCACCATCACGATGGAGGCGATCGCCATCAGCCACAAGGCATGCGTGCGCACGGCCGCATCGAACATGATTTGCGAGCTTTCGCCCCCGATGCCAGGCAGCAGGCGCGCGTCGCGGCCGAAGAAGTAGAGCGCGGCTGCCGAAATGGCGAAGGCGATGCCCAACGTCAAGAGCAGGTAGCTTTCTTCGGTGCCGCCGCGCTTGCGCGTGGGACGGACGAGCAAGACTTCGGTGAGCACACCGAGCAGGCCGCCGGCTGCCACACCGGCTAGGCTTGCAAGCCACAATGAACCGGCGAGCCGCTCGACGACGAGGTAGGCGGCGATGCCGCCCACCAAGGCGAATTCACCCTGCATCGCATTGATGATGCGCGTGCCGCGGAAGACCACCGCGATGCCGAGACCGACCAACGCATAGACGAAGCCGTTGGTCAGTCCCGCCAAAGCGGATTGGAGCAGAAGCGTGGCGCTCATGCAGGGAAAGGCGGCTTGCTAAGAGATGCGCCAAGCCCGCGCATCGATACGGGCCAACGAAGCCAGATGCGAGCAGTCGTCGAACTACGCGCTCATTCCACTTCGAACTCGTCGATCAGGTGCTTCTTGAGGAAGCGCGCATGATGCGCCGACGCTTTCTCCAGGTGCTTACGCGTCGAGTAGAGGCTCATGTGGTTCACCTTCTCGAGCACGACTAACTCCTTGTTGCCCGCAGGGATCGTGTTGTACATCTGGATCTCCAGATCCCACTGGGTGATGTTGTCCTGCTCGGCGACGACGACCAGCGTCGGTGTGTTGAGAATGCGCTTGGCGTAGGGGAAGATGTCGTATTGCAGCAGCAGTTCCATCGACTCGATGGTATTGCGGTGCTCGTGGCGCGGCGCTTCCTTCTCCTTGATGCGCATGAAGATCTCGTAGACGTGCGGAAACGGCCAGCTCGACAGATTGTTGTCCGGATCGGTGTGCGACATCGGCATCATCGCACTCGGCTGTCCGTCGGAGCGGCGCACGCGATCCTCCATGACCAAATCCAGCAGCTTGGCGAACTTGCGCTCGCCGTGGCAGCGGCGCATCGTCTCCCAGCCCTCGACGACGGGAACAGTGGAGACCGCGCATTTCACGCGTGGATCGGTCGCAGTCACCGCGATGACGTGCCCGCCCGCATAGGAGATTCCCCACACGCCGACGCGCTTGGCATCGACCTCGGGCTGCTTCATCACGAAGCTGATCGCGTTTTTGTAATCCTCGATCTGACCCCACGGGTCGATATGCTGACGGACATCGCCCTCGCTCTCACCCAAGCCCCGATAATCGAACATCAGCACCGCGACGCCGGCGTTCAAGATAGCCTCGGCGTAATGCGGCAGTACGATCTCTTTGACGTAGCACCAACCGCCGCCCATGACGGCGATCGGGAACGGCCCGCCGCCGGTATCGGGCGTGGCGAGCACGCCGCGAAGCTTGCAGCCCTTGCTGTTGAATTCGACGTTTCTGCGCATGATCTCCTCCTTGCGTAGTCGGCAACTGGCGCCGGTGCTCTTGCCGGCGCCTCCTTGGATCGTGTAGCCACTCGCCGGTTACCGTTCCCCGACTCGCCTCTCACGGAGGAATGGGGGAAGCGGGATGAGCGCAGATCAGCTGCCTGCTTTGAAGGGCAGGCGGGTGAACTTGCCCTCGACGAGTTTCGAGTAGACGTAGCTCGACAGTTCGATACCGGTCATATCCGGCGCAGCAAAGTTGTAATTGGCGAGCACGCCTTTGTAGGGTTCGCGCAGTGCCCTCGCGATCGCCTCGCCGCCGGCGTCGGGTCCCGCTTTGTCGAGGGCGCGCGCCAGCATCTGCACGGCATCCCAGCCGGCGGCTTCGTAATTCTTCGGCAAGCTGTTGTAAGTCTTCTTGTACAGCGCGACGAACGCGGCTTGATGGGGCAGGGGATCCTCACCGATCACGAATTCGGGAAAGACGATGTCGTGCCCAAACTCACCCATGGCATTCACGTACTGATAGGGCGATGATCCGATCGCCGAGACGATGGGTTGCGTGATGCGCATTTGTCGCGCGTTACGAAACGGCACCGGATTGGTGGCGATGATGAACACGACTTCGGGGTTCGCCGCGCGCACTTTGGCTGCTTGAGTGGAGACATCGGTTGCGCCGACCTCGAACTTCTCAATTGCCACGTATTCCACGCCGTAGCCGCCCGATTGCTCTTTCAGCGCGTTCATGATGAGCTGGCCGTAGCCAGTGTCGTGCAAGACGCCGATCTTCTTCGCCTTCAACGCCTTCGTCGTGTATTCGAGCATCGCGCGAGCGTTGAGCGTCTGCGGCGGCATGACATGAAACAGCGATTTGTAGGTGGATTCGATCGCCGGACCCAACCCCGTGACGCAGATCTGCGGCATCTGCTGCGCGTGGGTGATCGCCGCGACGGCGCCCGTGCTCGCGGTGAGCGAGGGGCCGAGCATCGCCTTTACCTTTTCGTTGAAGACGAGTTGCTCGGCCTTGCTCTTGGCAATGTCGGCCTTCGAGCCATCGTCTTCGATCAGGATCTGCAGCGGGCGGCCTTTGATGCCGCCCTTCTCGTTGATCGCTTTTTCTGCGAGTTGAATGCCACTGCGCTCGGCCTGGCCCAGCCCAGCCCCCGGGCCAGTGAGCGACAGCACCGCCCCAATTTTGATGGGATCTTTTGATTGTGCTGATGCAGCAACAGATGCAAGCAATGTCGCTGCGACAAGCGTGCGGCCGATGTCAAGCGCAAACAGCCGCCAGCTGGGAGCCTTCATCCCCTCCTCCTCCTGACTCGATAAGGTGCCTGAGTACAGATTACGGCGCCTGCTGATGTGGACGTCCGCGTCGAGGATGGTAGTAACCAGATGGTCACCAGTCAAGTGATTCGAGTTGGCATTCCTCTCATTCAGCGCGTACCATCGCGGCAGGAGCAGGCTCAGGGAATCGGCGCGTGAGTGCGTCGTCAATAGAGGACATCGGGCTGCAGAGGCAGGACTCGCTCTTGCCGCCAGCGGAACGAGACGAGACGATTTGATGACCAGATGCTCAACTTGATCAGCAATCGAATGGTGGGCGAGCACCGCCGAGCTGCACGACGATGAAGGGCGCGGGCGATCATCCAAGCGGCAACGGTCAGAACGGCAGCAGCCGCCTCGCAGCAGTCGTGACCGCGCGGGGTCTAGCGCGGCGAATGCCGCGCGCCGAACGCGAGCGCATCATCATTGCCGAGGCCGTGCGCTTCTTCGCAGAGGTCGGCTTTAACGGCGACACGCGCGAGCTGGCGAAGCGCGCGCACGTCACGCATCCACTGCTGTTCCGCTACTTCCCGAGCAAGGACGCGTTAGTCGAGCGTGTCTATCACGAAGTCTATTTGGGCCGCTGGAATCCGTACTGGGAGATGCTGATCCAGGATCGCTCGATTGGGCTCGAGGAGCGCATGGTGCGCTTCTATCGCTTGTATGCCCAAACCATCTTGAGCTACGAATTCGTGCGGCTGCTCATGTTCGCGGGCCTTCGCGGCGGCACGCTGACACGGCGCTGGTTCGCGCTGGTGGCCGAGCGCATCGTCGTGCCGATCTGTCGCGAGATTCGCATTGCATTGGGTTTGCCCGACCCCACCCAGGTGCCGCTCACGCAGAACGAGATCGAGCTGGTTTGGGGACTGAATTCGCGCGTGTTCTACTTCGGCGTGCGCAAGTATGTTTATGGCATGCAAGTGCCCGACAATCTCGACGAGTTGATCGAGTTCGAGGTGCGAACGTTTTTCGAAGGGGTGACGCATACCTTGCGTGAGCTGGTGGGATCGCGCACGCAGGCTAAACGAACCGGGCATGGAAAGGCGCCGATGCGAAAGGCAGCGCGTAATGCAAGAGGCACCGATGCCAGCGCCAAAGCGACGAGGCATCGCACGGCAAAAAAGAACCTCGCCCGATGAGGGCGGGGTCAAAGCCCACGCGTTGCGCGCGGGAGGAGGAGATTGTGCGATCGAGCCCCGGCTCCGCACCTGGCTCATTGCCCCATTCGATCGAGCTCGGGCAGGGTGAATGCGCGCAGCCGACGGCGCCGTTCACGCCGCGCATCGGTGGTCGGAAGTCTTAGGCGGCCATCGGATACCTGCTGGGCGCGGTCTTTTCGAGGCGAGCCTGTTCGAGCCTTGCCTGCGCGTCGCGCAGCGCCGTGCGCAGCCCTTCTTGCACCAGGGGATGATAGAACGGCATGTCGAGCATTTCGGCGATCGTGAGGCCGCTCTGCAGAGCCCAGGCGAGCAAGTGGCCGATGTGTTCGGCATCGGGGCCGATCATCTCCGCCCCGAGGAATACGCCGGTGTCGACGTCCGCGTAGACGTGAAGCAGTCCGACGTTGCGCAACATCACGCGGCTGCGGCCCTGGTCTTCGAAAGACACCTCGCCGATGACGATACGACTCGGATCGAGATCGGCGAAGCGCTGACCGACCACTGCAAGCTGTGGATCGGAGAACACGATCGCTAACGGTGCGCGCCGCAATCCCGGCTCGACGACCGGATAATTCGCCGCGTTGGTCCCCGCGATGCGGCCTTCGTCAGCCGCCTCGTGCAACAGCGGCAGGTCGTTGTTAGCGTCGCCCGCGATGAAGATGTTGGTGTCGCCGCATCGGAGCGTGCGGCGATCGAAACGCGGAACGCCGTTGCTCAACAACTTCACTGCGGTGTGCTCGAGACCGAGGTTTCGCACATTGGGCGCGCGGCCGGTTGCGGCGATGACGTAGTCGACCACGATCTCGCCCACGCCGGTGCTGCGATCGGCTGCGTTCGAATCGACGTAGCGGATGCGAACACCTTCGGTTATGCGTTCGATGCGTTGCACCTCGGCGTCTGCATCGAGGAAGAACTCGCCTCGGAAAGTCTTCTCGGCATACGCACGAAGGGCGGGATCGGTGAACGGGCCGACCGATCCACCTCTGCCGAACATGTGAACGACCACGCCGAGGCGATGCAGTGCCTGGCCCAATTCGAGTCCGATGACGCCGGGACCAAATACCGCGACCGATCGCGGTAAAGCATCCCAGTCGAAGATGTCGTCATTGACGATGAGGCGATCGCCGGCTGCGCGCAGCAATGGCGGAATGCAGGGCGACGATCCCGTCGCGATCACCGCCCGGCCGAAGCGCACACGTCGCTCATTCACCTCGAGCGTGCGGTCGTCGACGAAGCGGGCGAAACCGCGCAGCTTGTGTTGGGCCGGAATGCCGTCGACGCCGCGCGTGACGAAGCCGACGAAGCGGTCGCGCTCGCGCTTGACACGCGCCATCACGGCCTTGCCGTCGACTTCGACTTCGCCGTGCAGGCGCAGTCCGAATTCGGCCCACTTCTGCGTGGCATGGGCGGCCTCGGCGGCCGCGATGAGGAGTTTGCTCGGCATGCAGCCCACACGCGCGCACGTGGTGCCGTACGGCCCGCCTTCGATGATCACCGCGGTCTTGCCGGCGGCGATCGCGGCCCGATACGCCGCCAGTCCGGCAGTGCCTGCACCGATGACGGCGACATCGACTTCGATCGTGCTCATTGCTCCGTTTGCTCCTCGGCTTTATCTCCCTGCGTTCGTTGTCAAAGAAGAGTCCCCAACTTTTACGCACACCGCCCCGCGAGCTTCGCCCGCGCCCCGCCTCGTGAGAGGCGAGGCAAGAGCGCGACATAACGAGCTGCTCCCTCCTTTGAAGGAGGGTGCCCCCGGAAAGGGGGCGGGGTGGTTACGCCGCCTTCTTCGCCCAGCGCTCCAGCTCTTCCGCACCGCCGATGTATTGACCGTTGATGAAGATCTGCGGCACCGTCTTCGCGCCGGCGATCGCGCCTACGACCTTGGTGCGCACGGTGTGCGGCAGCGGGACCTCCGCGTAGTCGTAGCCGAGCTCGGTCAGCAGCGCCTTGGCCTTCGCACAGAAGCTGCAGCCCTCACGCGTGAAAATCGCGACTTGATCGGGCTTCTTTGCCTTCGGGTTGATGTACGCGAGCATGGTGTCGGCATCCGACACTTCGAACGGATCGCCCGGTTTCTGCGGTTCGATGAACTGCTTCTCGATCACGCCGTTCCTGACCAGCATCGAGTAGCGCCACGAGCGCTTGCCGAAGCCGAGCTCCGACTTGTCGACCAACACGCCCATGCCTTCGGTGAACTCGCCGTTGCCGTCGGGAATCAAGGTGATGTTCTTGGCCTCTTGGTCCTTCGCCCACTCGTTCATGACGAAGGTATCGTTGACCGAGACGCACAGGATCGAATCGACACCGTTGGCGAAGAACACCGGAGCGAGCTCGCTGTAGCGCGGCAGATGCGTCGACGAGCAGGTCGGTGTGAAGGCGCCGGGCAGCGAGAACACGACGACGGTTTTGCCGTCGAACAGCTCCGAAGTCGTTACGCTCTTCCACTCGTTGTTCTCGCGGATGCGGAAGGTGACGTTCGGGACTCTCTGACCTTCGCGATTGCTCAACATGATTTGCTCTCCTCTTCGGTGGAGTTGGGTGCTGCGATGACGACAGTCTGCGTGTTTCCAATCAATCGATCCAACGATTAATTTCTCTTGAAGCAATCGAAAAATACGATTATTCTCCCCAACCCCAACCCCAAACCCGCAGCGCCCCAATGTCCACTGCCTTACCCTCCCTGCGCCAACTTCGCTATCTCGTCGCCCTCTCTCAGCGGCTCAACTTTCGTCTGGCCGCCGAAGACTGCTTCGTCACGCAATCGACGCTGTCGGCGGGTATCAAGGAGTTGGAGACGCTGCTCGGCGTGGAGCTGGTCGAGCGCGACACCCGCACCGTGTGGCTCACCCCCATCGGTGCCGAAGTCGTGCCGCGCGCCGCCGGTTTGCTCGCCCAGGCACGCGACCTCGTGGAAATCGCCAAGGGGGCAGGGGAACCGCTCTCCGGGCCGCTGCGCCTGGGTGTGATTCCGACCGTCGCGCCGTTCATGCTGCCCGGCCTGCTGCCGCCGCTACGGGCCGGTCATCCCAAGCTGCAGCTATACCTGCGCGAGGATCTGACCGAACGGCTGCTCGAGCGGCTCAACAGCGCGGAGCTGGACATGGCGCTGATCGCCTTGCCTTACGACACCGGCGAGCTGCTCACGCGCAAGCTGTTCAAGGACGAGTTCTGGTTCGTCAGCCGCGCCGACGATCCGCTCGCGCAGAGCAAAGAGGTGGCCGTGCGCGACGTGCGAGGCAGCCAATTACTGTTGCTGGAGGAGGGACATTGCCTACGCGAGCACGCCATGTCGGCGTGCGGCATGCGCAGCGCCAACAGCGAGTCGATGATCGAGGCAACCAGCCTGAGCACCTTGATTCAGATGGTGGAGGGCGGCCTCGGCGTCACGCTGTTGCCCGAGATGACGCTGAAGGCCGGTATCCTCAATGGCACTTCGCTCGTCGCGCGGCCCTTCTCCACTCAAGTGCCGGCGCGCGATATCGCGCTGATCGCCCGGCCCACGAGCGCGCACCGGCGCGACTTCGATCTACTTGCCGAATTCGTCATCGCCAGGGCGCGCGAAGCGGCGGCGATCCGCGTGCCATCGCGAAGAGTCAGGAGCGCTGCACGCTGATCCATCTCGTCGGTGTTGCGCCAGGCGAGGTAGTATCCTCTTGGGTAGAACCAAACAAGAGGGCCACATGTGGGCAGTAGTGCCGCTTAAATCAGTCGAAGCAGCGAAATCTCGTCTGCGGCCGGCGCTCGATGCGAACGCACGACAGCGGCTGTATGTGGCGATGGCGCGTCACGTTCTGCTGACGCTGATGCACACGCCAGGGGTGGGCAAGGTCGCCGTCGTTACGTCGAGCGCCGCGATACGGGCCTTCGCTCGCACGGCCGGTGCCGAGGTGATCGACGACGTCGGCGAGAGCGGAACGGCCCAGGCCTGCCGCTTTGCCCTGCAACGGTTGGCCCACGAGCCGCGCATCTTGATCGTATCGGGCGATCTACCGCTGCTGAGCGCAGAGGCGCTCGCGCCGATGATCGCGCTCGACCCGGCATCGCCGCATGTCGCTATCGCGCCCGATCGGCATCGCACCGGCACCAATGTCTTGCTCTGTGCACCGCCTGCTGTGGTCCCCATGTGCTTCGGCGTCGGCAGCTTCGCGCGTCACGTTGAGGCCGCAACGCGATGCGGCGCCACGGTGCATGTGGTCGACAACGAAAGGCTTGCGCTCGACATCGATCAGCCCGACGATCTTCGCCTCCTGCAGCGCATCGCGCAGGTTGAGGAGGAGCGCGTGCCCAACGGCATTCGGGCGGTGTTGCAGACGAGCGAGGAGGTAGGCGTGCAATGAACGCGCCGTACGATGTTGCGCTCGGCGTCGAACGACTCCTGCACGAGCGCCCCGCGCGCGACGATGCCTATACATTGCTGGACTGCGGCGACTGGCGGGCGCTGGCACCCACCGCCCAGGCACTGCGCGAGCGCGGATGGGGACGCAGCATCACGTATTCACGCAAGGTGTTCATCCCGCTCACGCAGCTGTGTCGCGACGTGTGCCACTACTGCACCTTCGCGCGCACGCCGCGCAAGCTCGACAAGCCGTTTCTGACCGTCGGGGACGCGCTCGACATCGCACGCCGCGGTGCCGAGGCCGGCTGCAAGGAGGTGCTGTTCACGCTCGGTGACAAGCCGGAGCTGCGCTATGCGCAGGCGCGCGCGGCGCTTGCGGAGTTCGGATACGAGACGACGCTCGCTTATCTCGAAGCGGTGGCGCGGCGGGTGGTCGATGAAACCGGGCTGTTGCCCCATCTCAACCCCGGGCTGATGACCGCCGAGGATTTCGTGCGCCTGCGACCCCTCGCGCCATCGATGGGCATCATGTTGGAGAGCACATCCGAGCGCTTGTGCCGCGCTGGCGGTGCGCATTTTGGCTCGCCCGACAAAGTGCCCGAACGGCGACTGGAGACGATTCGACTCGCCGGCGAACATCGGGTGCCGCTCACTAGCGGCATCCTCATCGGCATCGGCGAGACGCGCGCGGAGCGCATCGACGCGCTGCTCGCGTTGCGCGATCTGGCGCAACGCTACGGCCATATCCAGGAAGTCATCGTGCAAAACTTCCGCGCCAAGCCCGGCACGAAGATGCACGCCGCCTCCGAGCCGTCGATGGACGAGCTGTGCTGGACGATCGCCGTGGCGCGGCTGATCCTGGGACCCGACATGAGCATCCAAGCGCCGCCCAATCTCTACTCCGGCGAGCTCGCCGAGCTGATCGAAGCCGGCATCAACGATTGGGGCGGCGTGTCGCCGGTGACGCCCGATCACGTCAATCCGGAAGCACCATGGCCTCATCTCGACCGTCTCGCCGAAGAGACCGAGCGCGCGGGTTATCGGTTGGTGGAGCGGCTCACGGTCTATTCGCGCTTCGTCGCGCAGCGCGAGACGTGGATCGATCCGGCCCTGCACCGGCACGTGCTGCGCTTGAGCGATGGCGCCGGGCTCGCGCGTGTGGGACGTTGGTCCCCCGGCTCGACGGCGGCGGCCGACGCCGATGACATGCGGGACGTCTCGCGCACGGGGCAGCCGTCGACCGACGTCGCTGACATCGTCGCGCGAGCAGGGGAAGGCAGCGAGCTGAGCGAAGGGGACATCGTCGCATTGTTCGCGGCGCGCGGTGCCGACTTCGCCCATGTGTGCGAAGCCGCCGACGCATTGCGTGCACGGACGGTGGGCGATCGGGTGACTTACGTGGTCACCCGCAACATCAACTACACCAACGTCTGCTTGCATCGCTGCGGGTTCTGCGCGTTCTCGAAGGGCAAGGCGCACGAGGCGCTGCGCGGCCAGCCTTATCTGGTCGAGCTGCCCGAGATCCAACGCCGCGTGCGTGAGGCGTGGGCGCGCGGGGCGACCGAAGTGTGCATGCAAGGCGGCATCCATCCGGCGTTCACCGGCGAGACCTATCTCGCCATCTGTCGCGCGGCGAAGGAGGCGGTGCCGCAGATGCACGTGCACGCGTTCTCGCCGCTCGAAGTGACCCACGGCGCGCGCACGCTCGGCATGTCCATCGCGGAATTTCTCGGCGCACTCAAGGCCGCGGGACTCGGCTCGCTGCCCGGCACCGCCGCGGAGATCCTCGACGACGAGATTCGCCGCCAGATCTGTCCCGACAAGCTCGATACCGAGCAGTGGCTCGAGGTGGTCGGCACTGCGCACGAGGTGGGACTGCGCACGACCTCGACCATCATGTTCGGTTCGGTCGAGGGCTACGAACACTGGGCGCGCCACCTGCTGCGTCTGCGTACGTTGCAGCAGCGCACCGGAGGTCTAACGGAATTCGTGCCCCTGCCCTTCGTGCATATGGAAGCGCCCATGTATCTGAAAGGCCAAGCGCGCAAAGGACCGACCCTGCGCGAAGCACTGCTCATGCACGCGACCGCGCGCTTGGTGCTGCATCCGTACGTGACGAACATCCAAGTGTCTTGGGTCAAGCTCGGCCCGCAGTGGGCGCAGCGCGCGCTCCAGTCCGGCGCGAACGACCTGGGCGGGACGTTGATGAACGAATCGATCAGCCGAGCGGCGGGTGCCGAGCACGGGCAGGAGTTCGCGCCACCGCAGATGCATGCGCTGATCAGCGAAATCGGCCGCGTGCCGATGCAGCGCACGACGCTGTATCAGGAAGCGAGCGCGGAGCGGCGCGCGGCGGCGTGGAGTCCGCCCCAGTTGACGGCCGCGGTCTCGAGCAGCGACGCGCTGAAGCGCATGCGAGGAGAGCGGGCCTTGGGCGACATGCACGCACGCTCGATGGAGAACTAAGGTCGACCTGCAATGTTGAAACTCGGCTACAAGGCCTCTGCGGAACAATTCCCGCCGAAGCAGCTGCTCGAATTCGCGGTGCTGGCGGAAGAGCTGGGGTACGACTCGGTCTTCATCAGCGATCATTTCCAACCGTGGCGCCATACCGGCGGCCACGCACCGTTCTCGCTGTCGTGGCTCGGCGCCCTGGGTGCGCGCACCGATCACATCGTCATGGGCACGAGCGTGCTCACGCCGACGTTTCGCTATCACCCGTCGGTCGTCGCGCACGCGTTCGGTACTTTGGGCGATCTCTACCCGGGCCGGGTGGTGCTCGGCATCGGCACCGGCGAATCACTCAACGAGACGCCGGCGCTTGGCATGGAATGGCCGGAGCCGAAGGAGCGCACCGGCCGCTTTCGCGAGGCGATCCAGCTGATCAAGCAGTTGTGGGAGGACGAGCGCGTAACGTTTCAAGGTCAGTACTATCGCACCGAGAACGCCACCATCTACAACCGTCCTGAAGAGCCGGTGCCGATCTATGTCGCCGCGGCGGGACCGGTGGTGGCGAAGCTCGCCGGCGAGCAGGCCGACGGGTTCATCTGCACGAGCGGCAAGGCGCCTGAGCTGTATCGCGAGACGCTGCTGCCCAACGTCGAGGCCGGGCTCGCCAAAGCGGGCCGAGCGCCCGACGCCATCGAGCGCATGATCGAAATGAAGGTGTCGTTCGATACCGATCTGCAGCGCGCGCTGGAGGACACGCGCTACTGGGGCGCGCTCGCGCTCTCGCCCGAGGAGAAGATGAACGTCGAGGATCCGATCGAGATGGAGCGGCTGGCCGATGCGCTCCCGATCGAGCGCACGGCCAAGCGCTGGATCGTGTCGAACGATCCCGAAGAGCAGGTCGAACGCATCGCGCCCTACATCGAGATGGGCTTCAACCATCTCGTGTTCCATGCCCCCGGCCCCGACCAGCCGCGCTTTCTGCGTTTGTATGCCGAGCACGTGCTGCCGCGGTTGCGCAAGCGGTTCGGTTAGGCGGCGCTTTACGCCCAGTACGGCGTGTTGGAAGTGCGGGTGAGGGGTTGCATGACGAGTCGTGGACACCACTCCTACCGTACGGTGCAGGTAAGACCCGACGACCGCCGCTAATCGAGCGCTTATTTCACGCGCGGCAACACCGCTTGCGCGAAACGCTCCATCGCTTCGAGCGATTGCGCGAGCGAGCCGCGGACGAAGCTGAACAGCAGATCCTTCACACCAAGTGCGCGAAACGCCGCGATATCCTCTGCGACCTGATCGTCGGTTCCGGTAAACACTTGCCGCTGACCGTCGTCGGTGCTGAGCGTCTGTCCCTCTTTGTACCACGGCGCCCAGTAGGCGAGGCCGACGGTGTTCGGATCGCGCTGCGCGCGTTCGCATTGCTCGCGCAAGCGGCCGATGCCTTTCGAGAATCGGTCGACCGTGTTGAGCGGAAACTCGGGATTGGAGCCGATCGGAAACCACGTATCGCCCAGCTGCGCCGTGCGGCGCAAGGCCGCCGGGCTTTCGCCGCCGACCCAGATCGGCGGATGTGGCTTCTGCACGGGCTTGGGCAGGAAGGTGATGTTGGCGAAGCGCGCGTATTGGCCTTCGAACCGTGGATCGTCCTGGGTCCACAGCAGCTTGAAGATGCGCAAATATTCGTCGGTCACCTTGCCGCGCTCGGCGAAGGGCGGCGCACCGAGCGCGCGGAACTCTTCGTCCATCCAGCCTGCGCCCACGCCGACGATGAGGCGTCCCTGCGACAGCACATCGAGCGTCGCCAAAGCCTTGGCGGTGAACATCGGCGGCCGATGCGGCACCACCATCACCGACGACAGCAGTTTGATTTTTGAGGTCGCGCCCGCGAGGAAGGCCATCAACGTGATCTGCTCCATGCAGTCGCCGCTCGCCGCGCCGGCCATCTTGCGGTCGGCGTTGTAAGGGTAGGGCGACTCGATCCGAGTCGGAATCACGATGTGATCGGGCAAGGCGACATGCGCGAAGCCGAGCGCTTCGCCGCGTCCGGCGAGCGCGAGCATCGCCTCGCGGGTGGCGAGCGCGCCGCGACTGGGAATGTTGAAGCCGAAGTTCATGATCGTTTCGTTCCAGGTGGAGAGCAGCAAGGCGATTGGACGAGAGCTCGCAGTCTACAATCCTTCCTCTTTTCGTGAGTGCAGCCGACTGTGCCTACTCGATCGATCACTTTCACCGCCTTGGACGGGGTGCCCGAAATCCAACCCGGCGATCGTCTGGACCGCGTCGTCGTCGACGCGCTCGAGCACAACGAGCTTCGACTTCAGGCGCACGACGTCATCGCGATCTGCCAGAAAATCGTGTCGAAAGCGGAGGATTGCTACGTGCGGCTCGACACGGTGCAGCCGAGCGCGCGGGCGGTCGAGTTGGCGCGGCTATGCGAGAAGGACCCACGCTTCGTCGAAGTGGTGCTGCGGGAGTCGAGCGAAGTCGTGCGTTGTGTGAAGGACGTGCTGATCGTGCGCCATCGATTGGGCTTCGTGGTTGCCAACGCGGGCATCGACCAATCCAACATCGAGGACGCCGGCGAGCGCGTCCTCTTGCTGCCCCAGAATCCCGATGCCAGCGCCGCGCTCCTGCGCGATGCACTGCAAGCGCGATTCGACGTGCCGCTTGCGCTGATCGTCACCGACAGCTTCGGAAGACCGTGGCGAATGGGGGTGTGCGGCACCGCGATCGGCTGTGCGGGACTCGTCTCGCTCGCCGACATGCGCGGGCGGCCGGATCGCTTCGGACGGCCGCTTCGCATCACGCAAGTCGCGGTGGCGGACGAGCTTGCGGCGGCAGCCACGCTCGCGATGGGCGAGGCCGACGAAGGCCGGCCGGCGGTGATCGTGTCCGGCGTCGCGCCCGAGATGTTTGTGGATGGCATCGCGGCCACCAAGCTGGTGCGGCCGGTGGAGTTGGATTTGTTTCGTTAGCAGACGAATTTGCTGTCTGACGTACAGGCCAACATCACTCTCACTGAGCCTCGAAGCCTGTAATCGAGAAGGCCAAGTCATCGGCGACCGCGTTCAACCGCTTGTCGCGCGTCCACAGCTTTGCTCCTTGTGTGAGCGCGACAGCGGCGAGCAAGTGCACGTCGACGTAGCCGATTCCTTTGCCATACAGGGCGTGACGCTCGGAGCGTCTCCTCGTCGTCTGCAACAACGGCCTCCGGGAGGAGCTGGAGCAGCTCCAAAATCGTGCTGGGATCGGTCTCAGATTGCCGCACGCAATTTCCCCCAAGAACGAACGGATGCATGAGCACGAGGCTGCGGTCCAGCAGCTCGACGAGTTGCCCCGTCGCCACGTCGGAGGTGATCGATCCACATCGATGTGTCGACCAGGATCAAGATGTCGATCCTGGGCGCCGGCGCCGCGGGGTCTTCAACTCCCGTTGAGTTCCGCCAAGTCGCGACGGACGTCTGGCGCTTTCACGTTCGATCACGCCTTGAGTGCTTCACGCACCATCGCTGTCCGATCTTGAGATCCGATCAGCTTCGCCGCTTTCGCGAGCAGCTCGTCGTCGATGTTGATAGTGGTCCGCATAGCCGCAATTTGCTGAAATACGCATCAACGATATCATCAACTGATGTCAATAGTGATGTCTCGCGGGGCAATTGACTGATCGTCGCTTGGCAAAATCACGGAGATGCCTGAGGTTCGTTCTATGATCTGCACGCATAAAGTAGATGCTGGCCCGCATTTCTCACAGGTCGCCCCCGCTATGCACGCTTCATCGCCTCCTCTGCGCGTCACTGTTGCGCCGACAATGCCACTCCATTCAACTTCGGGCTAGAAGACTAATGGACGATGAACTGTTTGATTGCCCCACTGCTTGCTCCATGCAAGACTCCGAGCGTGAGGATACCCAATGGTGTCGCAAGGGAGGCTTGAGATGAGCCGCATCGTTGCACTATGTGGCGGCGTCGGCGGCGCCAAGCTCGCCTACGGTCTCGCGAATGTATGCGAAGCCGACGAGCTCGTCGTCATCGTCAACACCGCCGACGACTTCGAGCACCTCGGGCTGACCATCTGCCCCGACATCGACACCGTCCTCTATACGCTCGCGGGCAAGGAAAATCCCGAATTCGGCTGGGGCCGCGCCGAGGAGAGCTGGCGCGTGATGCACGAGCTCGAGCAACTGGGCGGTGAGACCTGGTTCAAGCTCGGTGACAAGGACATCGCGTTGCATCTGCTGCGCCGGCAAATGCTGGGGCGCGGAATGACGCTGACCGAAGTCACCCGCGTGCTCGCGCAGCGCCTGAGCGTTGCCGTGACCGTGCTACCGATGACCGACGCCCCGGTTCGAACGATGGTGACGACCGACGAAGGTGAGTTGCCATTTCAGGATTACTTCGTGCGGCGCCGCTGCGAGCCGGTGGTGAAGGCATTTCGCTTCGCCGGCGTCGAACAGGCGAGCCCATCTCCACAGGTCGAAAGTGCATTCGCCAGCCCGGGCCTGCGCGCTGTCATCATCTGCCCGTCGAATCCTTACGTCAGCGTCGGGCCGATTCTCGCGCTCCCTGGTATGAAAGAACGCTTGCGTGCGCTTGATGCGCCAGTGCTTGCGGTATCGCCAATCGTCGGCGGACGCGCCATCAAAGGACCCGCCGCGAAGATGATGCGCGAGCTGGCTATACCGCCGTCCGCGCTCGCGGTCGCGCGCATCTACGGCGACCTGATCGATGCAATAGTTGTGGACGAGCAAGACCGCGCACTGCTCGATCTACGCGAGTCCACGGATCCGACGTTGTTCGTCGCGCAGACCGTCATGAAGACACCGGAGGATCGGGTGGCGTTGGGGCGGGAGTGTATAGGCCTCATCGATAGACTCGTCCGCAAAGCGTAAAGGCAAGCGTCGTCGCGTGTGGCGGTTGGGATGCGATACGCTGAGCAATCGACAACGTCGTAGTGCCGTTTCTGCTGCAAGCAAGGTCAATTTGACATGAAGTCTCAAACGAGACTACGATCAGTCTCGATATGGATAGCTTGAAAAAGAAGTCTAGCGGGAGGCGCCGAGCGGCCGGAGCCGCGGCGCGCAAGGTCTCCGCTTCGGGGAAGACGAGGCCGCGGGCAGCCGGAGCCGCGGCGCGCAAAGTCTCCGCTTCAGCGGAGACGGGTAGCGGCGCCATGCCGCGTAAGCGCATGGTTGCGCACCGCGCTGTTCGCGCCACGCATGGGTCGCGCAGCGGTAAAGCCGGTCAGGTCGCGCGCGACGTCGATCAGTACGTGGCGAAAGTCGCCAAGGCCACGCCGCTCGAGCTGGTCGAGCTCGAGCGCTCGGGCGTGCCCGGCGCGTTGATCAAGGATCTTTCCAAGCGCTTGGCGATCCCGACCAAGCGCATGTTCGCCGTGCTCGGCGTTCCGAAGGCGACTGGTGAAAGCAAGGCTGCGCGCGGCGAGCGGGTGGCCGGCAGCGGCGGACAGGCCGCGATCGGCATGGTGAAGCTCCTTGCGATCGCCAACGAAATCGTTGCGAAGAGTACAGCGGCGCAAGCGAAGGACTTCGACACCGCCGCTTGGCTTGGCCAATGGATCGAGCGCTCGCAACCGGCGCTCGGTGGTCGCAAGCCAGCCGATCTCCTCGACACGCCGACTGGGTTGGAGGTGGTCGCGCGTTTGCTCGGATCGATCGAAAGCGGCGCGTATCAGTGAAGCTGTGGCGGATCGCGGCCGAGACGCGCGACCATTCCGCCGACGATTTGAGTGGAGCAGGCGCTGTGGTGCATCCGGGCCGCTGGAACGACATCGGCGAGTTCGTCGTCTACTGCGCGCCGGCGATCGCGATGGCGGTGCTCGAGACCGCCGCACACATCGACGACGCGGGACTGCCGCTCAACCGGTTTCTCGTCCGAATCGATGTTCCCGATGCGATATGGGCGCGGCACGAAGAGCTTGCACCGGACCGGTTGCCGGCAGCCTGGTCGGCCGTCCCTGCGGGCCGAGCGAGCATGCGAGTCGGATCGGCTTGGCTCTCAGGGCGAAGCTCCGCCGTCCTGCTGCTGCCCTCGGTCATCGTGCCCGAGGAGCGGATCGCCCTCATCAATCCCCGTCATGCACAAGCCGCAAGAATCTCGGCCGAGGTCGTTCGAGCATTCGAGTACGCTCGCTTGTTTCGCGGGTAGCCCCAGGGTCTTGCAAGTCCACGCAATCTCCGAGTCCTGGTAGCCCGGATGTAGGCGCGCGAGCGCCGCAATCCGGGGCGCAACGATCGCAGCCAAGACGAGTCTCCCGGATTCCGCGTCGCTTCATCCGGGCTACGGTGCGCGAACGAAGGATGCTGGACGTACTTTGAGTCGGCTTCCGAACAGCTCTCGGCCTTAGCGCACGTCGAACACGAGCTTCCCTCTAA
>Ga0070741_10003431_pt1 | contig 39451 bp, 25 predicted proteins | sample Coa_R1_4_FD_66440 | JGI IMG/M metagenome (GOLD analysis project Ga0070741, IMG submission 66440) | Surface soil microbial communities from Centralia Pennsylvania, which are recovering from an underground coalmine fire - Coalmine... | ecosystem: Environmental > Terrestrial > Soil > Unclassified ...
CATTGTTTGCCTTGTTGACCTCGATACCCATAAGACGCATCAGGTTCACAGTGTCGGCCGCTTCGACCGGGCGCTCAGTGTCACCGGGAATGATATAGGCCGCGGGCCCTTCGTTGGTGGCCTTCGCGATAGCGCGCTTGCTCTTGATGTAGAAATTATTCAGGAAGCGGTCTTTGTTGTTAGCTACGAAATTCAGAGAGAACAACATCGCGGACTGCTGCATATTAATGTTATTGCGGATCGACCAGTTTACGCGCGGAAGCGGAGGATTCGGTCGGAACCAGGCTCGTTGCGTGGCGTTGCCGGGAACACTGCGCTCGCCGGTGTCGGCGCCGCCGCCGCCAAACGTTTCATAGAATCGGCCGATTGCATTATGGCCGTTGGCGACATAAAACATATAGTTCGGCGCCCAGCCATCGTAATAATCGTGAGTCCATACGCCGGGAACGCCGCGCTTGGTCATCTCTTCAATTTCGTTGTAAGCGAGCAGTTGCCATTCGTCGACGACTATTGGATCAAGCCACGCGTTGTAAGGACCCGTACCTGTAGAGGTGTAGAGGAACGGCTCCGACTCATGCAGGTCATGCAAAACGGTCGGATGGAAATCGAGGAACGTGTGCATCATGTTTCTGGTAAGAGCCAGAGCCATTCCCAATCCATCGCGATTGTTGTCGTGCGCGACGTACTTGCCCCAATAGAGCAGCTGAGGAGACGGCGTACCAGGAGGTTGGGCTTTGCGATAGTTGTAGTTATCGACCTCAGTATCGCGGCCATCAACTTCAACGGTAGGAGTAATCAGGACAATCATGTTTTTCCTGATCTCCTGGTAGAACTGGCTCTCGTCTACCGCAAGTCGATAGGCGATCTCCATCAGCATTTCAGGCGAGCCGGTCTCAGGCGAATGGATCGAGCCAGACATCCAGTAAAAGATTTTACCTTCCTTGATCAGTTTGTCGGCGTCCGCATCTGTGAGCTTTCGCGGATCAGCAAGTTTGGCCGTAATCTCTTTGTAATGGTCCAGCTTGGCCAGTGATTCTTCGCTGCCGACGGCGACGGTCAACATCTCTTTGCCGTATTCGGTCTTTTCGTTCGCGGTGAAGACCTTCACTCGCGGAGTTGCCTTGGCGAGCTCGCGATAATACCGATACATATCCTTGGTGTAGGTCAACTTGTTCGGTGTGCCGATCACATAACCGAGAACTTTGTCGGGAGAAGGCACGGTATCCGAAGCGGGCAAGTGATCCACCAGCTCAGTCGAGAAGAACTTCTCGGTCGTGTATTCCTTTATCTTCTTGCTGTATTCTTCATTGTTTTTTTGCTCGGACGCAGATGTCGAAGCTGACGAGGTTTTTGGCTTATTGGCATTCTTTTGTGGGCGCGTCTTCGCGAGCGACATTGGAGACACGACCAGAAATGCCAGGAGCATGAGAGAAGCGGTTCCGAGTGCCGTAGCCTTCCGGCAGGACCGCCAGTTTACAAATAAACTTTCTCGGTTCATCTTTCCTCCAGACATGGTTGTTGAGTTTTATTAAGACAGTTCGAAATGATCGGAAAATGCGATAACTACAATAGCACTACAGCAATCGACAATGCGAGCCCTTTTCTGCGCCGTTACGTAAGTGCAGGGCAGCTACGGAGGCAGACAGTTGATCTGTCGATTTCTTTTGACAAAATTTAGGCGCTATATTAACAATCAGATTAGGAGTGGCCAAAATGGTTATTGCAATTGAATTGAAACCAGAAGTGGAAATGCAGGTTTTTTCGCAAGCCTCGAAAGAGGGTGTCACCGTCGAATCGTTGCTTGAATCTGTCATAGAATCTCACTTTCCGCCGGTAAGCGAGAACCCGTTCTATGAAACTGCTTCTACCGATGAATGGGTTAAGGCATTTCGCGACTGGGCGGCAGCCCACAGCCCGATTCTGTCCGTTGCTGATGATAGCCGGGAAAGCATTTACGAAGGCCGTGGTGAATGAAGATACTGCTGGATAGCAACATTCTCACCAGGTCCGTGCAGCCCTCTCATCCAATGTGTCTTACTGCAGTGAATGCCGTTACAGCGTTGCGGAACCAGAACGATCTTCTCTGCGTTGCGCCACAAAGTCTTTATGAATTCTGGGTGGTTGCCACTCGTCCTCTTGGTGAGAACGGAATCGGTTTAACCATACAGCAAGCCGGCGCCGAATTGGCGCGGATAAGAGCATTCTTTGAGTTACTTCCTGACAATGCAACTACTTATTCTGTTTGGGAAAAGCTGGTGCGGCAGCATCAGGTTAAAGGCAAACCTGCTCATGACGCGCGTTTCGCTGCTTTGATGATTACGCACGGTGTCACACATATGCTGACGTTTAATTTTAGTGATTTCAAGAGGTTCAACCAGATAACTGCCATTGATCCACATTCAGTGGCGCAAAGTAATCCTTAGCGGTGTAGGTTAGCTAGCGGGAGAACTTCCGCGAGGATGTTCAGGGCATCTGCGATTTATCCGATGGACAGGAGTTTTCTGATCAATGAATCTGAGTTTAACACCAGTGCGTTTCAAACAGCACGCGGCTCGCGTCTATGGCGACAAAATCGGAGTTGTGTGTGGTGACCAGCGATTCACCTATAAACAGTATAGTGACCGAGCTAACCAACTGTCGCATGCGTTACGGCAACTTGGGGTTTCGCCGGGTGATCGCGTTGCTTTCCTCAGTTACAACTGTCACAGGCTGCTCGAAGCGTACTATGGTGTTGTGCAGATTGGCGCGGTTCTGCTGCCGCTCAATATAAGATTGAAACCGGGTGAGCTTACCTACATTCTGAATGACTCAGGAACGACAGTACTGTTCTTTGAGCCAGAACTGACGAATTTAACTCAAGAAATAGCTTCCGGCGCCAAAACGATAAAGAACTACATCGCGTTGTCAGGCAATCCACCGTCCTGGGCAGAATCGAAAAACTATGACTCTTTCATAGCAGATGCTCCGACGACTGAACCAGACTTTGATATAGATGAAAACTCGTTGGCTGAGCTCTTTTACACCAGCGGCACGACGGCGAATCCAAAGGGAGTAATGCTTTCACACCGCAATCTATACATGCATGCGATGAATGTGATGGCGGGACTTCAGTTCGAAGATGATCTGGTGCAATTGCATACGATACCGCTTTTTCACGTGAACGGATGGGGAACTCCGCAGTACGTGACTTGTCAGGGTGGCAAACACGTGATGCTCCAGAAATTCGACCCCGTGCAGATCTTCGAGTTAACTCAACAGGAACGGGTCAGCAGAATCTCCGTGGTGCCGACAATGGCAACCGCCCTGGTGAACTGTCCGGAGATATCCAAATATGATCTCAGCAGCATGCGCCTGGTCAATATCGGCGGCGCCGCGTGTCCGGTAGAGTTGATCAAACAAGTGGAGGAAAAGACGGGAGCATTGTGTTTCGCCGGTTACGGACTCAGCGAGACATCCCCCGTTTTGACCTTATCGCTGCCGAAGCGTGAAATGAACCTGAGCGAAGAAGCGAGATTCCGTTTACAAGCGATGACCGGAAGACCCTTGCCAGGCGTAGAGATTCGAATCGTTGATGGCGACAATAAAGATGTACCCGCAGATGGCGCAACGCCAGGCGAAATCATTGTTCGATCAGACAGCGTGATGATGGGTTACTGGAATTTGCCGGAAGAGACCGCTCGCGTTATGGTTGACGGATGGTTTCACACTGGCGACATCGCGACTATTAATGAAGATGGATATATCCTGATCGTTGACCGTAAGAAGGACATTATTATAAGCGGCGGCGAGAATATAACTTCACTCGATATAGAAAAGGCGGTCTATGGCCATCCTGCTGTTCTGGAATGCGCCGTGATAGCCGTTCCCGACCACAAATGGGGCGAGGTGCCCAAGGCACTGGTTGTTATCAAACCAGGAATGAGCGCAACCGAGGAAGATATAATCGATTTCTGCAAGGACCGAATCGCCAATTTCAAACTGCCGCGTTCCGTTGAATTCTTCGATGCTCTTCCCAAAGGCGGCACGGGAAAGATACTAAAGCGGGAATTGAGGGAACGCTACTGGCAAGGACAGGCGAAGAGGGTTCATTAATTTTCAACGAGAAAATTCTTTACTAACGCAGAGGCTCAAATCTGTAAACTGCCCGCCGACTGTGCTAGGATTGGCTACCTCTAAGCGCAGCCTCGATAGTCACCAGCATTTCTCAAACGCCATCGTGTGCTGCGACGCTGCTGGTTGGAGTTTCTGACCAGCCGGTTCGATTGAAACCGACGAAAGGAGACCGATTGCATGAAGGTCTATGAGACAAAGGACATCAGAAACTTGGGCATTGTAGGTCACGGCGACACGGGTAAGACTTCGCTGACAGAAGCGATGCTCTTTACCGCGGGCGCCGTTCAGCGACTCGGGCGTGTCGACGAAGGCTCAACGACAACCGATTACGATGAAGACGAACGAGCGCGAAAAATAACTATCCATACTTCACTGGCAAATCTGGAATGGGACGGCGCAAAGATAAATATCCTGGATACCCCCGGTTATAACGCATTCATCTACGATGCAAGGGCCGCGCTGCGAGTGGCAGATGCCGCAATAGTCGTGGTCGATGCCGTCTCAGGTGTTGAAGTCCAGACCGAAAAGGCCTGGAGCTATGCCGATGAATATGGACTGGCTCGGTTTGTTGTCATAAATAAACTGGATCGCGATCGCGCCGATTTTCAGCGAGCGCTCGCTTCAGTCAATGAATCGTTGACGCGAACGGCGGTTCCTTTCCAGTTGCCAATCGGTACAGAGCATGATTTTCGCGGTGTGATTGATTTGATTAAGATGCGGGCGTTCACCTCAACGGGCGATGGCAGCGGCAAATTTACCGAAGGCGATATTCCGGGCGATATGCAGGGCGATGCTGATAAAGCTCGTGAAGCCTTGATAGAAATGGTCGCCGAAAACGACGAAACCTTGATGGAGAAGTTCTTTGAAGCCGGTACGCTTACCGAAGACGAGCTGACGTCGGGCATCAAAAAAGGAATTCAGTCTGGTGGACTGGTACCGGTCTTATGCGCCAGTGCCACGCACAACATCGGTATCGCGCAATTGCTGAACGCGATTGTCGGGTTTGGTCCATCGCCGGCAGATATTGGTGTTGCGAAGGGAACGTCTGCTGAAGATGGCGCTGGCGACGAGATCGAACGCAAGATCAGCGACAGCGAACCGTACTCTGCATTCGTGTTTAAGACGGTTGTTGATCAATTTGGCAAGATAACGATCTTCCGCGTTTATTCAGGAGTCATCAAAGCCGATGCGACCGTGTACAACATCACCAAGAATTCGCAGGAACGGTTGGGTCCTGTGCATGTCATTCAGGGCAAGGCGCTGACGAAAGTAAATGAAATCCACGCAGGCGATATTGGGGCCGTAACAAAGTTGAAGGATACTTCGACGGGCGATACGTTCTGCGACAAGGCCGCGCCGATCTATTACCGACAGGCGATCATTCCGACTCCGGCAATTTCGTTTGCGCTCGAACCAAAATCGCGTAACGACGAGGATAAATTATCAGCAGCTATTCACAAGATGCTGGATGAAGATTTGGCTATGCGATTTGAGCGCGACCCACAGACGAAACAGTTCCTGCTTTCGGGAACAGGTCAGCAGCACGTCGAAATCATTATCGACAAATTGAAGAAGCGCTACGGCGTCGAGGTAACTCTTCATCCGCCGCGCATTCCGTACAAAGAAACGATCCGTAAGAGCGCAGAAGTGCAGGGGCGCCACAAGAAACAGACGGGCGGTCGCGGGCAATTTGGCGATTGCAAATGCATCTTTTCACCTCTTCCACGCGGGGCGGGGTTCGAATGGGTGGACAAGATCTTCGGCGGCTCTGTGCCGCAGAACTTCCGGCCAGCGATTGAAAAGGGAATTCACGAGGCGGCGAGCCGCGGTCCGCTTACTGGATCACCGGTGGTGGATTTCAGGGTTGAGCTGATCGACGGATCGTATCACGACGTAGATTCGGACGAACTTTCATTCAAAATGGCCGGTCGCAAAGCGTTCCGCGCTGCGATGGAAAAAGCCAATCCCGTGATTCTGGAACCGATTATGACGGTCGAGGTGGTTGCTCCGCAGGAATTCTCAGGCGATCTGATGGGCGATTTGAACTCGCGTCGCGGTCGAATTCAGGGTATGGACACGCGCGGCAACAATCAAATTGTGAAGGCAAAAGTTCCGATGGCGGAGATGCTGAACTACCAGCCGACTTTGAATTCCATTACGGGAGGCCGCGGCAGCTACACGATGGAATTTGATCATTTCGATGAAGTTCCCGCTCAGATTGCCCAGAAGGTCATTGCAGAGGCTGTGGCTGAAGGACGAGTACACGCTCACGAAGAGGAATAGTTCGGGGTACAAGCTTTAGCTTGCCTTTTTTTCTAAGCAGCGGCCTGAAGGTTGTACTCTAAACAACAAAGGGGCGAGTCGCAAGACTCGCCCCTTCGTTGTTTACGGTGTTACTCGACTCAACCTACTTGGCGCAATCTATCGCCAGTTGCAGTTGGGTTATAGCATCATTAGTGGCCTCCAATGCTTTTTGTTTGTGTCCACCGAAATCGTGAGCAGCGTTCTGCATTTCATCTCGGGCTGCCTTTAATGAGTCAAGGGCAGCTCGGATGCGCGGGAATCTTTGATACGGTTCTGACGACAACGAGACTTTGACATAGCTCGCCTTGTTCAGATCGTTCTGAATCAATCCCGCTCGGTCATACCGCAGGGCTTCCTGCAGTTGCGTGATGGCATAGTCAGTTGCTTTAATGGCATCGGCTTTGTGCCCGCAGAACTCGTCTTTAGCATTTCTCATCTCCATTCTTGCGTCTTTCAGCGCATTGATGGCAGCCCGAATTTTCGGGTGTCGCTCCTGCGCCGACAGCATCGAAACCGCCGACAGACACAGAACCAAAACTAACGCCGCAGACATTGATCTCAAAAGTCTTCTCATGTTATCTCCTCAATTCCTCTTGTTTGTAATTTTTAACAAACGGACTGAAAACCTTTCATTGAAGGTTTCATGCAAGTTTCAGACAGTTTTAGCCGATGAACCGATACACACAACTGCTCGTATACCTATTAAGAGATTTATCAACTGAAAAAGTCTGAAAACTTTGGTGAGCCGGAAATATATTCGTTCAAAAGCGGCCGCTTTTCAACTTCGAAAGGGCTTCTATGAAAATTTAGAGATCAGCCTTTAGGTTGCTACTTTCGGACACAGCCAAGCTGAAGCCTGGACTCTGAACTTTATTCGTCCGCTTCTTCCATTCGGATTCCGTGGCGCTCTGCCATTCGGTAGAGGGTTCTTCTGTCGATCTGCATTATCTCTGCAGCGCGTGTTCGGTTTCCGCGCACGCTCTCCAAAACGTAGATCAGGTATCGACGTTCGAGCTCGTCCAATGAAGGCAAGTCCTGAAACATCTCGACCAGTTTATTCTGCGCCTTCGGTATTTTAGCTGGCTTCAGGGACCAGAATTTCTCAGGCAGATCGGCTGGCGTTATTACATTGCCTCTTGCATAAAGCAAAGCGTGCTCGATTGTGTTTTCCAATTCTCGAACATTGCCGGGCCAATCATAGGCCATCAGTATCGTCATGGTATCGTCAGCGATTGTGCGTCTGACGTGCGTTCGTTGAAAAGACTGCTCAATGAAATGGGCCGCCAGCAGCGGAATATCTTCACGGCGTTCCCGAAGAGGAGGTACGACAAGAGTAACTACACTTAATCGGTAATAAAGGTCTTCACGAAATCTCTTCTCCTTGACTTCCTGTTCAAGGTTTCGATTGGTGGCCGCGATGACGCGAACGCTGACTTTGATTGGGCGATTGCCACCGACACGGCGGACTTCACCTTCCTGCAATGTCCGCAGTAGTTTTACCTGAAGCGCAGGGCTCATCTCTCCGACTTCGTCCAGGAAAATAGTTCCGTCATCGGCTTCTTCGAACAGTCCTTTCTTGTCTGCTATCGCGCCGGTGAACGATCCTTTCATATGTCCAAACAGCTCCGACTCCAGCAAGGTTTCAGTCAGCGCACCGCAGTTCACAGCAACGAAAGCGTTCTTTGATCGAGGGCTCCGTTGATGAATAAATCGCGCGACGACTTCTTTACCGGTTCCTGATTCGCCCATTACCAGCACAGTCGATGACGAAGGAATCACGCGAGCGATTTCTCGGTAAAGCTCGATCATCTTTCGGCTGCGGCCAACCATTGCAGAATGTTCCAGACTGATCTGCTGCTGTCCTTCGCGAGCGGCTGGTGCTGCTTTCTGCTGATCCAAAGCGCGTCTGACTGTCTGTATGACTTCCTGGACATTGAAAGGCTTGCTGATGAAATCGAAAGCACCTTCCTGAACGGACTCGACAGCCTTTTCCAGAGTGCCGAATCCGGTAATTAATATTATGTCTGTGTTGGGGAGCTCTTGCTTAAAGGTTCTCAACAGCGCCAGCCCGTCGATCTCGGCATTCAGGTTTATGTCACTGACGATCAGGTCGAAATTCGAGCCGCGCGCAACAGTCAGCGCTCGCGCGGGAGTCTGAGCCGATTCTACGGTCCAGCCTTCATCGGTAAATATTTCAGATAGAAAACGGCAAGTCTCCAGATCGTCGTCAATGACAAGGATTCGTTTCATGAACCTAATGATACTCGGACTTGTGTGACAGAACCAGCCAAAGATCGGTTCGGATTAGGCCTCATCTACGATGTTTCTTGATCATCGTCAGTCTCTATCTTGCCCCAATTCGACCCAATCGCAGACGCTATTCCTCTTGGCCCAAGAAGGAGCACGAGACCCAGGACGACGCGGGCGCTCTCTTCGACAATTGATCCGACGGGTACTCCACTATAGCTGCCTGTGAATGGAGAACTTTCGGTAACGCTGTGAGGAATGAAGAAGGCGTTAATGATGATCATTTTTAACAAGGTTGGTAAGGCGATGATCAGAAAATATGCGCCGAGTGTGGAAAATGCGATCGATTGAAGCCAAAGATAACTGTTTCTGTCGATTTGCACCGCTGTGTTTTCCAGCCCGCTGGTTATCAAGCGGGCTAGCTTTGGCGCAAAAATCAGAAACAGCACGGAAATCAAAATGTACATCGCTGAACCAATGAGTACGACGACAGCAGTGGAATCAATTTGGGTTGCGGGATTAGAAAACGATCTGATGAACATAATTAAGTCTGGAATTCCTGATAAGGCGAACGCCAAGACAAAGAGTGCAACCGCTCTGATAGTAACCACTGCTAGTGAAAAAATATCTAACATATTTGCTCCTTGGAGTGTGCCAAACGACAAAGGACCAATGATCTTGCCGCATCTGTGAATAGAAAATTAATTCTATGACTTTTTGCTCTTATACGCGGTGAGGGAGTACGTGTCAATAATCAACGAGACTGATTGTTGGCTGGCAGATTTATTCCGAAGTTCTCTAATCAGTTCACCTCAACCTAATCGCCGAAAAATTGATGAAATGTGCCATAAAGGCGTATAATCATATTCACACGGTAAAGACAGCCAGATCAATAGCAGAAATCATGAATCGCTCTATAGAATGTTAGTGGAGTGGTTGCCATCTGGTGGTTAAGTGGCTTGTTAACGCGTTCGGTTACTTCGAGGAGGCCCGGATTTGAAAACTACGACCGAATATCTCTGGTTCGATACCCGCCATGAACACGAATACATACTGATCACTGACAAAGTCTCATCGATAGTCAAAGAGAGTGGCGTGCAGGAAGGAATGGTGCTTGTCTCCGCCATGCACATCACGGCCTCGGTATATATCAACGATGCCGAAGATGGATTAATTTCCGACATTGAAGAATGGCTGACGAAACTCGCCCCCCCGCGTCCCGACTATAAACATCATTTGACTGGCGAAACGAACGGCGATGCGCATTTGCGGCGGTTATTGATGGGGCACCAGGTCGTTGTTCCCATAACGAAAGGGAAGCTGGATCTGGGACCGTGGGAACAGATTTATTACGCTGAATTCGACGGCAGACGGCGCAAACGAGTAATCGTCAAAGTGATGGGCGAATAGCGGCTCGGCCTGCAAATCGTGCGAGCTTTTTGCTGTGGCCTGTAAGGACTAAGGCCTCCGAGGGCCCGAGGGATTGATGTCCACTCATCTTCAGGAAAGCGCAACTCAGACTCAGGTAACCGACGACCACGGGCTGTTCCAGCTTCTAGGTCGACTGGCGAGTGATATTGCCAGCTCGCTGGAAACCAATGCCATCCTGAACACTGCCGCGGATGGTTTGCGGAAAGCTCTGCAATCCAGGCGCGTGCTTATACGTCGGTTTCCTGAGATTGGAAAATCGCAGATTGTCACTGAATCCCGCGCCGAAGGAGTAGAATCGTTCTCAGATTTTACAGTGCCAGGTGACAGCCCGGTTTTAGCAGAGCTCAAATCAGGGACAGTCGCAATAGTTTATCCGCAAGTTGAGGGTGTATCGCCTAAAAGAGTGGACGATTATATGCAAACGGTGCAGCCGATCGCCGGTTGCAAAGCCTTCATCTACTGTCCGATCACCGTCGACGGAACGCTGTGGGGGAATCTGAGTGTCCATGGTGATCCGCATCGCGATAGCTGGAAACCGGCAGAGGTCGAGCTGGCAAAGGCGATTTCCGGCCAATTAAGCGCCGCGATAAAGAACTCTCGTTTGTATCAATCCGCTCTCGATGGAAAGCGCAAGATCGAAGCGTCGGAACAGTATCTTCAAAAAGTAATCTCCTCCATTAACTATGGCGTGGTAGTTATCGAGCCCGATTTTCGAATCGCGTATGTGAATCCGCTGATGGCGAAGATTCTAGGTTACTCTGTGGAAGAGTTGAGCCAGATGGACTCGCAGATAATGGTGTCACCAGAATCACTTTCAATCGTGAAAAGCGAATTCACAAAACGACGAGAGGGAATGAGCGGCACGTACGAAGTCGTTCTGATCTCAAAAACCGGCGAGCGCGTCCCGGTTTTGATAAGCTCGTCGCCTCTTTCGTTTCACGACAAGTTTCAAGGTTCCGTATCTGTCATAACCGATCTGCGAGAGCGACGCCAGCTCGAAGAACAGTTGCGGCAAACAGAGCAGAGCCGCCTGTCGCTGATCGAAAGCGCACCGCTGGTGATGGTGGTAACCGATTACCGCGGCCGCATCAAATTCGTCAACCCGAGCTTCGAAAGCCTTTTTGGCTACACCAAGGCCGAAATCGAGGCCAATCCTTTATTGTGGCGCAACCTGATATTGCCAGAGGACCGCGAGCACCTTCGCCAGGAATTGGCCAAAATGGTGAAGAGCGACCGGTTCTATGAAGTTGAATATCGATGCCAGGCGAAAGACGGTCGTCTGTTATGGCTGTCACAGATCACATTGCCCATACGGAACAGCGCCGGCCAGATTGTCGGTTTTGAATCCTGGGCGCATAACATTACGAAGCGACGAGAAGCAGAAGGCCAGGTTAGAAGACTCGCTCACACAGTAGAGAGCATCGGTGAGCTGGTAATTGCCAGCGACTTGGACGGTTATATCACATACGCGAACAGGGCGGCGCTGGCCCGATTAGGCTATACGTCTGACGAACTGGTTCGGCGTCCTGCCAGCGCGTTACGCGATCCGGCAGAACTGACAGGGAATCGCGGGCTAAATGAAATCCCGGATCCCGGCTGGCAAGGTGAGGTCAGGCTGCTGACAAAGTCAGGCGAGATTTTTCCTGTTTATTTGACCACCTCGCCAATTACCGATGATGATGGTCGAACTGTCGCTGTTGTGGGTATAGCCAGGGATGTTTCCGAGCAAAAGCGAATCGAAGAGCGCGAAATTCGACATCGGCGCCAATTGACGGCTATTAACGAGGCTGGCCGATCAATCAGCTCGATGCTCAACCTCAATGATGCCTTGAAAGTTGTTACGAACTGTTTGTGCAGCAGTTTTGGGGCGACGGATGCGATCGCGTATCTGGTTGCACGGCGAGATGATCAGGCGCAAAAAATCTCCCTCTCTGCTGCTACTGGCTGTAGCGATTCTCCGACGTTTGAGAATATCTCGCTGAAATTAGGAAGCGACTCGCCTTTGAAAAGTGCGATTACGAATTGCAGACCAACTTTCGGCCAATTGGTGGATGACGCGGCAAATCTCGGGATGTACTACGCGGTTTACCCGCTGATTTTCTCCAGCAAGGTTCCTGGATTACTGGTGATGTTTACTTCGGCCGAATTGCAGGACGATGAAAAGGAATTGATTGCATCGCTGGCCAGTCAGGCCGCCATTACCATAGAGAATGCGCGATTATTTGCCGCTCAGCAGGATGAAGTGGAAATCACAAAAGCTCTTCTTGAGGTTTCGACGATCATCGCCGAAAGAGACACACTATCTAATATACTCGAGCGAATCGTTGCATTAACCGGACGACTTCTCGACGCTGATGCCTGTGTGCATTTCCGCTTTGACGAAGAAACCGAGCTGTTCGTCCCTGACGCATATCACGGTCTGCCGGATGAGTTCCTGGAAGAATTCAAGGCGACCTACGTTCGCACCTCGGACTCCCAGGCCGCGGCGACAATCTTCTATGATAGACGACCGGTCATCATCGACAACGTTCAGGACAGCCCGTTAAAGCTTTCGAAACTGATGACGAAAATGGGTGTTCGCTCGTTGATAGTGCTGCCGCTGACCGCCAAGTCTCGCCTGTTCGGAACGATCAATGTTCTATATTTCAATAAGGCTCATCACTTCACGCTGAAAGAGATTGCGATCGCCGAAGGCATAGCGGTTCACACGGCAGTGGCGCTGGACAATGCCGAGCTATATTCGAAAATAGAAGAGCACCGCCAGGAACTTATGAGCTTATCACGCAAAGTTGTCGAAGCTCAGGAAGAAGAACGCCGACGGATCTCCAGGGAACTGCATGACGAGGCCGGACAGGCTTTAACAGCAATCAAAATTAACATCGAGATGGTCGAGCGCGAGCTGCCAGCAGACAAGTCGGCGTTTCGTCGTCGTCTTGTCGAGGCCAAGGAGCTGGTCGATCTGACCCTGCAGGAAGTAAGAAGACTCTCGCACGAGTTGCGACCTTCGATCTTAGACGATCTTGGGCTGTTGGCCGCTTTACGCTGGTACACGCATAATTTTTCTAAGCGCACGGGCATCGCAGTCTCGCTCTCACCGGAAGAGATGCCGGATCGTTTGCCGCCGGAGATAGAGACGACGCTCTATCGCGTCGTTCAGGAGGCGCTGACTAACGTGGTTCGTCATTCAGGCGCAAGACTGGTGACAATCAATCTTTATCGCAACAAAGGTCGATGCCGAATGATAGTCTGCGATGACGGTCACGGCGTCAGTTCTGACGCTCAAAGCGACGGTATAGGTCTGCTGGGGATGCGAGAGCGGGTGAGATTGTTTGGTGGGTCTGTTATATTGGAATCCCTGGAACGCGGGGCACAGTTAATTGTCGATGTCCCGGTTGATTCCCGCGTGGCGGAATGATAACTTGCGCGTAATGCAAACGCTTGCCCAGGCGGTTGTTATTGAGCAGGAGGTTCTAAGTAATCCATGAAAAGAATCAAAGTCCTGGTCGCGGACGATCACACCATTGTGCGACAAGGGTTACTTGCCCTGCTTAACGAACAACCGGATATCGAAGTAGTTGCGGAAGCCGAAGACGGGCGAGACGCGCTAAAAAAATGCGAGAAGCTATCACCCGACATAGTTATTCTCGACGTCGGAATGCCACGATTAAACGGTTTAGAGGCCGCCAGACAGATCAAGAAGCAGAACCAGGCTACCAAAATCCTGATGCTGACCATGCATTCCGATGAAGAGTACATTTTCGAAACTCTCAGATCAGGGGCAAGCGGTTACTTGTTGAAAGATGCGGCGGCAACCGAGCTAATTACGGCTATTCATTCAATATACTCCGGCCAGTCTTACTTAAGTCCATCGGTGTCACACAGAGTAATAGAAAATTACATCCGCAAGGAGACGACTCCGACAAGCGACGATTCTGGCTCGCATAAGCTGCTGACCGAAAGAGAGCGCGAGGTCCTGCAACTGGTTGCTGAAGGTAAGACCAACCGCGAAATCTCCGACATGCTCAATATTAGTATTAAAACCGTTGATAATCACCGTACAAACCTGATGAACAAGCTTGATATACACGACCGGGCAGGATTAGTACGATACGCCATAAAAAAAGGGATAATTACCCTCACGGAATAGAGAACAAATGTAACGTTTGGCGGCCAGGTGACACTACTTACTTGGTTGCTTTAACATTAGGGTGACCCTGACCCGAAATCTAGGGTACATACCCGATTATAAAAATGCACTTCATCAAGTAAATTTTAACGTGGAGGGGGGCTCCGAAAAGATAAGGTAGGGCATGATTCTGTTTCCTGGACCTCCTCACAAGAATTGTGCCCTCCCCTCTAATAAAAAAAAAGTGAGGGCCTGGACTCACACCGGTATATGACAAGAGTTTTGATAGTAGATGATAGCCGCATCGGTCGTAATGCGGTTCGTTCAGTGATTGCTGGCAACTCGACGTTGAAAATAGTTGGCGAGGCGGCCACCGGCGAAGAGGCGCAATTGCTGACAGACGAATTAGCCCCTGAAGTCGTTCTTCTGGATTCCACATTGCCCGATATCGGCAGTTTTCGGCTGACGCGACTGCTGAGAAAGTCCCACCCCGAAATCAAGGTCATAATGCTGTCTACGTTCGATGACGAGGAATATCGACGCGAGGCGCACATCTGCGGAGCGGCCGGTTATATCGTAAAAAACCAGGTCGCCAATAATTTGAACGAAACGATCAACAGCGTCGCAACCGCAGCGGTTGCTTAACCTGTGGCGGAGACATTCAGTCTGCGCATCTCGATTAGCAATCCATTAAGTTCTTAATTAAGAGGTAGATATACAGACCAGCGCAGACTGAATGTCTGCGCCACAGGTGATTTATGTGCCGGTGCTGACTAATTCTTCTGCTGGTTCGGATTGCAGGTTCAATCGTTTCAGCTTTTCAATCAAAGTGGTTCGCTTCATCCTTAGAAGCTCAGCCGCAAGACTCTTGTTCCCGCCGGTTCTTTGCAGGCTCTGAAGTATCAGATCGCGCTCGATATTGGAAACTACGGTATCAAATGATATCCCTTCTTCAGGGATTTTAATCGAGGCCGTAGTTGCAGACGATTCGCTGGATTGAACCTCGAGGGGGAAGTCGGACGGCATGATCTGTTCACGTTTTCGGCTGAGGACCACGGCTCGCTCGATCACGTTTTCCAGCTCACGCACGTTGCCGGGCCAGTCATAAGACATCAGCTTTTTAATAGCCAGCGGGGAAATCGTTTTTGGATCGACTTGTAACTGTGCGCAGAACTTCTTTGTAAAATGATTGGCCAGCAATGGCACGTCCTCTCTTCGTTGACAGAGTGATGGCGTATGAATCGGTATCACATTCAATCGATAAAACAGATCGCGGCGGAATGTTCCTTCATTTACGAGGCCTTCAAGGTTAGAGCTTGTCGCCGCAATGACCCGCACATCGCATTTGATGGTTTGCGTTCCGCCCAAACGCTCGAATTCACGCTCCTGGAGAACTCGCAGTAATTTTACCTGCAGGGCCGGGCTCATGTAACCGACTTCATCCAGAAACAGCGTTCCCATATGAGCCTGTTCGAACCGGCCGGCTCTGTTGGTCTGCGCGCCCGTGTATGCCCCTTTAACGTGACCGAACAGCTCGTCTTCCAGCAGATTTTCGGGAATGGCCGCGCAATTTAGCGAAACCATCTTGCCGTTTGCTCGATTGCTGAGTCGATGAAGAGCTCTTGCAACAAGTTCTTTTCCGGTTCCCGTTTCGCCCGTGATCAGCACGGTGGAATTACTACGGGCGACAACATCGACCAGATCATACAGCTCGCGCATCGTCTCGCTGTTGCCGATGATCGTTTGATTCATCTCTTCGATGGCGTCTATATGCTTGATCTCTTTTTTATCGGTGCGGTCGTTCTCTCTGTTTGAGCACAACGCGTCGGCCAGTTTTTGTCTCAGCTCTGCCAGCTCGAACGGTTTCGGAATGAAATCATAAGCGCCCATCCGAATGCAATGAACGGCCGATCTGATGCTGGCTGCTCCAGTGATGACAAAAATGGCGGTGTCGGGATAAAGCTTCAAGGCCTGGCGGACAACGTCGGTTCCATTTAGCGCAGGCAGATTTAGATCGGTAATAATCGCGTCGTACGGCGACTGTCGCAATTGCTGCAGAGCTTCCTCTGCCGATGATGCCGTCTCGACAATGTATCCTTCAAATTGGAGAAATTCCTGCAGCAGATTAAGAATCGTCTCGTCATCATCAATCACAAGAACCGATTGTTGTGTAGGTACTGACTGAAATCCCACTCGTGAGCCTCCGTTGGCTGTTTGGCTGCAACGCGGTTTCTGCTGGTGAACCGCGATCAGACTTTATTGAGCTATGGTTTAACCCTGAGCTCTCATTTTTACTATTCGACTGGCGCTTACGTGACCGATAGCGAAATTATCAGAAATGATAAATCCTTTTAGATGAGGAATGTGGCGCTTGGTAGTTAGAGTAGATTATCTAATGAGCAATATGCCAACCAATGTAGGGGCAGGGCTTGTCCCTGTCCGAATTGCCGAATGGCAATTAAAAGTTAGGTTACCCAGCAATCTCATCGTGCTCTGCACGGTTCGGGCGTGGACAAGCCCTGCCCCTACAGTTTTATTTCGTGTCCTTGGGCTTCAGGATCTGAATCTCTTGCGCGAGGTTTGTTGCGGTTTTGTAATAGACCAGTTTTATGCGACGGCCCTTTTGGATGTCTTTCAACGTCAGGCGCTTTTTGCCGAACTCTTTTTTGTCGCCGGAAATATCGGCGTTGACAGAGACCTTGTACGTTTTGGTCTCGTTTGTAATCTCGTCTTTGACCTTGATCAGGTCTTCATCCGGAAAGACGTCGACGACTACCGCTGTCGTACTGGCCTTTTCGTCAATTCTCGGCGGCCTGTTGGGCATATTTCCGGGACCATAGGTGCCCTGCGAAAATCCAGTCGAACAGGTCGCGACGATGAAAAGAAGAAAACAAACGCCAGAGAAAATCTTGAATTTCATAAAGCCCCGCAGTTTTTTGGAATTATCAGTACCGAAAAGATAGCACAGGCGGATTTGAACTAAAAGCGCCGGATATTTTTGAGGTTAGACCGCGTGGTGACGAGAGCCTTACCTGCGTCTGATAACAGTTGAGTGATTGCCAGGGCGGCAAACGCGGTAAGGCACAAGTCCGAATTTGGCCAACTGATGTCACGCTGTCACAGTCATGGTAAGATGCGTGTATTCATAGAGATAGAGCTGTGGCATCTGGTGCCGCGCGAAGATCCGTGGCCAAATGATGTCACACGCTTTGAAGCCAAGGGGTATCTGGATTCCAAGTCAGAATTGTCCTTATTGTGGTCTCCACGCAAGAATCGCAATCTTATTCGTTCATCTTTTTAGCATGATATTTAAGCTCGGATCTGGGCATAGCCCTTTACGGTTGATCGCGCTACAATTATCTGGCGATTTCCCAACTAAACCATGAAGGTCAAGCCTGGTAGTCGATCAGAAGATCACGGGTGATGTGAATCGCTCGGGTTGCTTTGAATCTCAAGAGAAGTGTTATGGCAAAGAGAGTACGAATAATATCCGCAATATTACAACTTCTGCTGGCAGTGGTTATTGGACTGCCGACCGGAGCGATCTGTCAAACTCCACAGTCGCCTGGCAAACCGGATAAATCCGGAACAAATGGGCAGGAAGAGGTAAAGCTTGCTACTGAACTTTTGCAGGTTGATGCCGTGGTATCTGACAAATCCGGCAAACTGATCAGCGACCTAAAGAAAGAAGATTTCGAAATTCTTGAAGATGGCAAACCGCAGTCGTTGAGCTTTTTCGCGTCACAGATTCGTAAACCAATCGACGACCTTAAGAACCTTGATCTGAGCAAAAAAGCCGAAAGCCTGGACAAACTGGCAACGCCGTCCAACATCGACAGCGGCAGAGTCATTTTGCTGATATTCGACAACCTGCACATGGACGTAACAAATGTCGGAAGGACGCGTGATGCGCTTATCCGATTTATTGACGACGACGTCATTGATGGCGATAGAGTAGCTGTTCTGACGACGGCTGGCGGGCTGGGGATTCTCCAGCAATTGACAGACGATAAAACGGTAATGAAAAGAGCGATCAGCCGTCTTACGTCGCGTCCAGGTATCGAAGACAATAGAAATCCGAAGATTTCTGAGTACCACGCCCAGTTAATTGAACAAGGTGACAGAGAAGCGCTCCAAGCCGCGATTAACGAGACAATTATCGCTGAACATCTTCAGGATGTTCCTGGCGCAGAAGGCATTGCCAACAGCATTGTTCAAAGCCGCGTGGCAAATCTCGTGGGTCAGTCAAGAGTGTTTGGACAAGACACACTGGGAACCCTGATTAACGCGATTAAGGCAATGAAGCCGATCAAAGGACGGAAGATGGCCGTCTTTGCGTCTGACGGTTTTCCGGTCCAGGATAGCGCGTTGAGAAGCAACGTGCTGGACGTAATTGACGCCGCCACTCGCGCAGGTGTGGTGATTTATGCTTTGGATGCGCGCGGTCTGTATACGGCCATCCCGGGCGGCGATGCGTCGCAGTCAAACCCGATCACCAATTCAAACGACGCGATCGAATTCAACAGTATTCAGCGGGCTTCATTGGAGGCTCAAAAAGACGTAATGAATGCGCTGGCCCATGACACCGGCGGCTTCGCGATATTTAACAACAATGATCTTCATCTTGGGTTGAAGAAGACGATTGACGACAACAGCGCGTATTACATCCTTGCCTATTATCCGACTAACACGAAAACCGACGGCAAGTTCCGCGAGATCAAAGTGGTCGTAAAATCGCACCCTGAATATATAGTCAGGACGCGCCGCGGTTACTATGGGCCCGGTCGTAAAGAGACGGTGGCGGAAGCGAACAAAGCTGCGTCGAAAAATCAGCAGGCACAAAACGCAGCGAATAATCAACAGGTAAATCCCACTGCTACCGCTGACGCAAAGGGAGATCAAGCGGTCCGAGACTCGCTGACATCGCCGGTTCCGGCTACCGACCTTGCGCTTAAACTTTCACTGAACTATATAAATCTGCCGAAAAAAGGAGGCTTGACAGTAGTGGATCTGCTGGTTGAGCCTCAGAACCTGCAATTCGGTAAGACAGATGTTGCCGACGAAGATAAGAAACTCCAGGATAAGAAACAGGCGGCCAATCCCGGAGACGTAAATCAGTTGCGGCCAAAGACCGGCGACGGTCAATCAAAAGACGAACGTTACGCATCGACCCTGGATGTTTACGTATTGGCATTTGGCCAGGATGGAAAACAGGCGGCTAGTTTTAAGAAGTCAATTCAGATGCGACTTCGCGAGAACACCTTTGATTTCGTTAATAACAACGGACTTTTCTATCACGATATGCTTTCTTTGCAGCCTGGTATTTATCAGGTGAGACTGGCGGCAAGACAGCGCGAGACGGGATTGATTGGCACGACAAGTGAATGGATTGATGTTCCGGACCTGAATCAAAAGAAGCTGACGTTGTCGAGTGTCTTTATTCGACCTCTGCCACCGGCCGATCCCGATGACGAGGATCAGAACAAAGAACAGAAGAAACAGCTTGAGCCGGTTTTCTCTGAATTTACTAATCAAGCTTATCGCCTGATTCCGGAAGGATCGCAGATAGATCTGTATACCGTGATCTATAATGCTCAGCTTTCGGCCGGAAAGCCTGACCTGGTGATTCAAACTGATATTCTGCGCGACAATGCCACAGTTTACGCCGCGCCGCTCAGGTCTGTTAAAGACATAGGTGAGGATCCATCGAGGATTCCTTATGGAGTACGGTTGTCGTTAAAGGATTTGAAGCCCGGCAAGTACACCCTTCAATTTACAGTCCTGGATCGAATCGCGAAGACCGAATCGAAGCAGAAGACTATAATCGAAATTGAAGAATGATTTTACGGGCAATTGTTTGGATGAATGGCTCAACTACACCTTAGCTTCGAGAATCAGGCTGGATTGTGAAAGGGAATTTGACCGACGATAGGATTGCGACCGAACTTACGAATACTCTCCCCAGTTCAGGTCCCCGTTCGGAACTCCGATCGGGGTTAGACGAGTCTGCGAAAAGACTCAAGATAATGCTGATCACCGGCGAAGCGTCCGGCGATCACCACGGGGCCAGCCTTGTTAAAGCGATCCGAGACGAACGTCCTGATCTTCAATTCGAGTTCTTCGGTTCAGGCGGCGCCGAAATGCGCGCTGCCGGAGTCGAGATTGTCAGGGATATCGCAACGTTCAATATTGTCGGCGCTGAAGAGTTCCTTACAGGATTCCGGCGGATATGGAAGGCTTTCTACGGGCTTCGCGACACCGCGGTTGAGCGAAAACCTGACCTGATAGTTTTCATCGATTATCCCGACTTCAACATGCGGCTTGCGCGAAAGCTGAAACGACTGGGTTTTGCGACAGTCTATTACATAACCCCGCAGGTTTGGGCTTGGCGGCAGCATCGAGTGCGGGCTCTTCGCCGCGATTTCGACAAGTTGCTGGTGATTCTTCCATTCGAAAAAGATTTTTACGAAAAGTCCGGCGTTCCGGTCGAATTTGTCGGCCATCCGCTACTTGACTCCGTCAAAACTTCTGTGTCCCGCGAGGAATTTTGCAATAGATACGGGCTCGACTCATCGCGAAAATTAATAGCGCTTTTGCCAGGCAGTCGTCGCAAGGAGATAAAAGAGAATCTCCCGCACATTCTTGGCGCGGTTGAGAAGCTCGGTAACAGTGACTTCGATTTTGTGCTGCCTCGCGCTTCGACGATTCCATTGAAATACATAATGTCAGTGGCAACAGCGTTTGGCGGAAAAATAGAATCCAATCCTGGCAAAAGTGCGGCTTGCGACACACTGGTTTTAGGGAACAGCCGGATACACGTGCTGCAGGGAGATGCACAAAATGCAATACGCCAGGCTGTTCTCGCCGTGGCGGCAAGCGGCACCATTGTTCTTGAAACCGGCGTGATCGGAACGCCGATGATCGTGGTCTATCGCGTATCGTGGCTCAACTGGCGATTGTTCCGCTGGATGATCAAAGTCGACTATTTTGGATTGGTCAATCTGATTGCGGGCAGAGAAGTTGTACCGGAATTAATTCAGAACGATTTTACCGGCAACCGGCTCTATAATCTTGTCATCGAAGTGGTTGGCGACAACCATCGACTCGAAAGGATTCGGAAGGACCTGGACACTGTGCGCGAGCAACTTGGTACCGGCGCCTCCAGCCGTGCTGCACGAGCTGTATTGCAGACAATTGCGGGTATTAAGCGAGGTAAGCCGCACCAGAGTGAAACAAAGCCCGTCGTGGCCCCAGTTTAAAGCCGAAAATGAAAATAATTTCAGGAAATTGCGCGTAAAGATTTACGTTTTTTGATGAAAACGGCTAAAAATTGGTCAAGTTGTGTTCGCCCGGCGCAGTGTTATAATTTATCGACTGAGCTAGTTCCTTCCTCGAACTTAAGCAGGAGAATTTAATGATTAAGACCGGAAAGTTGCTGTTGCCGTTGGTTGCAGGGCTATTGCTTCTTGCTCCGACGGTGCCGGCTCAAGAGACATCAAAGGGCGATTACGACGTTATCAGCTATAAAATAGACGCCGAGTTGATTCCCGACGATCACCGTTTGAAAGCTCAGGCGGAAGTTGTCTTCAAGCCGCTGAAAGATACACAATCCGCGGTAATGGAATTGAACGGCTCGCTGAAAGTCGCCCAAATTCTGGGACCGGACAACAAACCGCTTGAATTTGTTCAGGATTCGGTTAACAAGCTGGAAGTTCGTGTAAACCTCGGTCAGCTTTACCAGGCCGGCAAAGAAGTCAAACTGACGTTTAATTATGAAGGACAACTGGCGACTGCGGAAGGCGGTGTGTTGCCGGACAAACGCCTGAGCTATGTCGGACCTGAAGGTTCGTATCTTATGTATGCGGGACGGTGGTTTCCGTTCCACGATTACTTTGCTGACCGCGCGATCGCAGAGATCAACATTACGGTTCCCAAAGGAGTACTGGTTACCGGGTACAGCGAGCAACCTGTTACCCCAAAGGACAATGGTAAAGGAAAGACTACATTTTCTTTCGTCAACAAGACTCCTCAACTGATTGGAACACTGGCGGCGGCGCCGTATATAAACCGCAACGTAAAGGCGGCCGATGTGACCGTCGACTTTTATGTGAAGCCCGGTTCTGAAGGGTTGATAAACGGATTCACTGAAGAACTGGTCCACATATTCCAGCTCTATAGTTCCAAGTTCGGTCCTTACGCGTTTGGCAATACCTTCCGTGTTGCCGAAATCGACGATCAGTCGCTGCCCAGTTATACGATGGCTGGCATAACGTTCCTGTCGCAGAAATTCTTCGAGCCAAATAAAGAGACACCCACTGAAGTGCTCGCGCGTGAAGTCGCATATCAATGGTGGGGTCAAGGGGTCGGGTTGAAGTCGTTTGACGACGCATTTATGTCGCAGGGACTTGCCGAATTCAGTTCGTATTACTATCGTCAGACTCAATCGAGCGCTGCGCAAAAGTCCGAATTGGGAAGAGAGACGCTGGAAAAAGCGCTCGCCTACGAATCACAGACTTCGATCAGGCGCGCTCCGGCAGAGCTCGACGATCAGTCGCCGGCCTATCAATCGATCGTCTTCTACAAAGGCGCGATCGTTTTCAACATGCTTCGATTGCAACTTGGCGATGACAAATTCTTCGGCCTTCTGCACGACTATTACACGGCGAACAAAGGACAAAAGGGAAGCATCGATCAGTTCGAACAGCTTGCCGCAAAAGAATCGGGACAGAATATGCGCCAGTTCTTTGGCTCCTGGGTGGATTCGACCGGAGTTCCTGAGTTTCGAACCGACTACAATGTTCTGCGAACACGTGATGGCAAATTCCTGGTTCGTGGGACATTGCGCCAGGATTTAGATACGTTCAAATCGCCTGTCGACGTCATGCTGGAAAGCGAAAACGGCGAGCAGCGAACGACTGTTTACTTGCAGGGAACCTCTGCGGACTTTGAAGTCGATTCGAAAGGCAAGCCTTTGCGCATCGTCGTCGATCCGGATTCAAAGATTCTGCGAATGTCGGATGATATCCGTGTAGCGGTTATTGCCCGTCGCGGAATAGAGCACATGCGCGCCGAAGAATATCCGGAAGCCGAACAGGCGTTTCGCGATGCATTGAAACTGAATCCGCGCTCGTCGTGGGTGCAGTACAACCTTGGATTGCTGTACATGACCCAGCGCAATTATCAGAAAGCGATCGATACTTTTGGCGATGCGCTTGATGGTGATCTCGTACCGACATGGTTGGAGGCGTGGTCTTATCTGAAACGCGGCAATGCGTATGATGCGTTAGGGCAGCGCGAAAGAGCTGTTGCGGAATACGACAAAGTCATTTCAAACGGCAGCAATTACGACAACGCCCAACAAATGGCCGAAAAATACAAAGCCGCTCCTTATACACGCAGCAGCCCGGTCGCAGATAAGGACAACTATTAGTCTTTCTATGTTCGGAGTACAGCCTTAGGCGGCTGTTTTAGGAAGCAGCCTAAAGGTTGTACTCTGAACTATTAACCGCCTTCGTAACCGACCGACGTCAAGTTCGCAAAAAGTCCGCGATACCAAACCCTGCCGACTCATGATATGCTTCCGCGCAATGACCTTTGACGGGGCTGTGATCGCCACAGCGTCAGAGGTGTGACAGCTCTCAGATTCAAATCAGTTCCAAGTTGGTGAGCCTATGAACAAACAATCTCTGCGGATTTTAGTCGTCACCCTTTTCGTAATCGTCGGAACTTCACTGCCAGCTTTCGGTCAGGCTAAACAGCGACTCCTCGATAAAGACACCTTTATGGATATGGAGTCGGTCGGCACACCTGCTATCTCACCCGATGGCAAGCGAGTCGTCTTCAGCCGAACCTGGGTCGACAAGATGAAGGATCAGTATCGCAGCAATTTGTGGATTGCGGATATTGATGGCTCTCGCATTCGCGAATTGACCAATGGAAGCTGGCGCGACAGCAGTCCTGTTTGGTCACCTGACGGCAAACGGATCGCATTTCTGTCGGACCGCGACGGCACAAACCAGATTCACGTAATGTGGGCCGATACGGGAGAGCTGGCGCAGTTGACAAGAGTCGAAGATGCGCCGGGTAATCTTCGCTGGTCGCCAGACGGCAAACAGATTGCCTTCACGATGAAGATCGAAGACAACACTCCAATCCTCGCAGTAAGACTGCCCGAACGACCGAAAGGCGCTCAGTGGGCAACGCCTGCAAAAATTATTGATCGGCTCTCCTGGCGATCTGATGGTGTTGGCGAAGTCTCTGCCGGATTTACCCAGGTGTTTGTAATCGATTCGATGGTTGGCGGAACGCCGCGACAGATCACCAATGGTAAGTACAACCACGGTTCGCCGTCGTGGTCGGCTGATTCAAAGACGATCTACATTTCGGGAATTCGAAAGCCCGATGCCGAATACCTGCGCGGCGATTCGGAAATATATGCCATCAATCTGGCGACGTTGGATATCAAGCCGCTGACCGACCGAAACGGGCCGGATAACAATCCGATTGTCTCTCCGGATGGAAAATGGATCACCTATATTGGTTACGATCAAAAGCATTACACGAATCACATCTCCAGCATCTATTTGATGGACACAAACGGCGGCAGCAAGAAACTGTGGGCAGGTGAGCTGTACAGCACTCCGCAGGAGATTCAATGGGCGTCGGACAGCAAAGGGATCTACTTTGCAGTTGAAGAGAAGGGTTCGGTGACGCTGTATTCGTTGTCGCTGGATGGCAAGATGAAAGCTCTCACGCAAGGCGTGCAGTTCCTGAACGGTTTCTCTGTTGCGGAGAATGGTCAAGCCGTTGCAGTGCGGTCGAGCTTCAAAGAACCGGGAACACTGGTGGCGTTCAAGGTCAATGACGGAACGAATATGAAGAAGATCGTTGACGTGAACGAAGGCCTGTTGTCGAACGTGAAGATGGGTGACGCCGAAGAGATTTGGTATAGCTCCAAGGATGGATTGAAGGTTCAAGGATGGATCATCAAACCGGCTAATTTCGATCCTGGAAAGAAGTACCCGATGGTTCTATGGATTCACGGCGGACCGTGGTCGATGTATTCGGTAGCGTTCAATTGGGCGTTCCAGAATTTCTCGGCCATGGGTTATGTGGTGTTATTCTCGAATCCTCGTGGCTCGACTGGTTACGGACAGGAGTTCGTAAACGGAATCCAGTATTCGTATCCGGGCAAGGACTTTGATGATCTGATGGCCGGAGTCGATACTGCGATCGCGAAAGGCTATGTGGACGAGAAAAACCTTTTCGTATGCGGTGGCAGCGGCGGTGGATTATTGACTGCCTGGACCGTGGGTCATACGGATCGCTTTGCTGCTGCAGTGGCGATGCGACCTGTCATCGACTGGCACTCGTTCGTGGCAATTACCGACGGGCCGAACTGGTATGATCAATTCACGAAATACCCGTGGGAAGATGCCGAGCAGTTCGCTGTTCGATCACCGCTCAATTATGTAGCGAATGTGAAGACTCCGACGATGCTTATGACTGGTGAGGCTGATCTGCGAACGCCAATTGGGCAAACAGAAGAGTTCTATCGCGCATTGAAACTGCTCCATAAAGAGACGTTGATGGTTCGTATGCCGGACGAATTTCATGGCTGGAGACGACCGTCGCATCAGCTTTTGCAGCAACTCTATTTAATGGCCTGGTTTGACAAGCACAAGACCACTAACAACGGTATGGCCGGCCAGTAGAAGGGAATGACGCGGGGAAGCGGGGACACGGGGAAGCGGAGAGTAAGACGCTTTCCACCTCATTCGATTCCCGCGTCACCGTGTCTCGGTCTCCCCGTTTCTTATCACTGGTTGCTTGGGGCGTTCGTCGACCGACAATGAAAAGACATCCGGTCTGGCGTAATGCCCCACAACATCCAGATCGTACTTGCCGCGAGCGACATCGCCGGGATCCAATTCGGCCGTAAGAATTCCTTCGCCATCTCTCAAAGGTCCGGCCAGCACTTGTCCCTCTGGAGATACAATCAAACTGCCGCCGCCGATTAATACCGTATCCGGTTTATCGCCCTGAATCGGGTGGTAATCTTTTGGACAGTTAGATCGCAGGAGGTATTGGCAGGCGCTCAGGACAAAACACTTTCCTTCAACGGCGATATGCTGCATCGTTATTGCCCATCGTTCGCGGTCATCTACCGTAGGAGCGCACCAGATTGTAACTCCCTTGCTGTACATAGCCGTTCTGAACAGAGGCATATAATTTTCCCAGCAAATTGCCGAGCCAATTGTTCCATAATCGGTTTTAATCGCCGGCATTGTTGAGCCATCGCCAAATCCCCAGATGATGCGCTCCATTGCGGTGGGCATAAGCTTTCGGTGTTTGGCGCGTAATTCTCCATTCGGGCTAAAAAACAAGATAGTGCAATAGAGAGTACCAGCGTCTCGTTCGATTACACCGATGACAAGATCGATTGCGTGAGCAGCGGACATTTCCCCGAGCATATTTGTCTCGCTGCCAGGTACATCGATAGCCGATTCCCAATACCTGCGGAAATCCTCGCGACCTTCAGGAGAGCGCGAGCCCACACGCGCGCCAAAGTCGATGCCTTTCGGATAACCGCCGACGAATGCTTCGGGGAAGACAACGAGTTTTGCGCCTCTTTCTGCGGCCTGCGCGCAGTATTCCTTTGCCTTCTGCAAGGTGCGCGGAGTATCGAAGAGATATGATCCGGCCTGAACAACTGCAACTTTTACTCTGTTCATAAGATCCTTTTAATTTAATGATGAAACGGACAAAATTAAAAGAAGAGCAGAGGACGCTGATGAAGCGGATTTTCACGGATTCAGATCTGCGTAAATCTGCTCAATCCGAGTCATCCGCGTCCTATGCTCTTTGGTCCTTTATTCGGCCGCGTGACGGACTATCTTCGTCTGGTTGCGAGCAGTAACCTAAGTAAAAAAGCAAAGAAGTTAGCGAAATCAAGATACAGCTCAATTGTAAGACTGGTAGCGTTTTCCCACGTATTTGAGCTTTTGGTGGCCCGAAAGAAATCAAACAGGAAATAACCTGCGAAAAGCGCCAGGCCTATGATGGAATAGACAATATTCACGGTTCGCGAGAAGCGTACGAATATACCGATCAGACCTACAACGATGAGTCCCATTAGGCCCAGAAACAGCAGAGGCATCAGGAAGCTGAAGTTTATGCCAGTAGCGAACACGATCAAAGCGGTGAGCATCATTACGGCTGTCGTTCCCGTCAGGGCCTCGAAGACAATCATCGGCCCTTCCATCTCGATTGCCATTGAGACCAAAGGTCCTAACATCATACCTGCGACGAATCCCCACGGAAGCAAAAGCAAAGAGGCCAGCAAACTGCCGCCCAGCGCGCTGATAACGAGCATACCCACGAAGACGCCAATAAAGATACCGATAAAGGGTAACCATCCTCTGAGGTTTCGGCCTGCGTACGCCCCGAACGCGGCGGCGAACAGAGTTGGACACAAAAGAGAAGTTACTTTTGCCATCAGGGGCGTGCTCTCTTCTGGCATTAAACGCAGGCCAATGAACAGCAGAATTAATAGTGCGGCGACGCCGATCAGAAATCCTCTCAGCGAGATAATCTGCGAAGTGAATTGGTCATTCGGATAATATGAAGCTTGCTGCATAGATTCTCCTTAACCACGCTTATTATACCTATGCGTCGGAATTTGTTGAATGGGCGCAAGTCGGCAGGACGATCACGGCGATTTTAATTAATTGGATCCGGAAGGAACAACAAAAACGTCAGTTATGCGCTGGCACGGTCTCAACTCGATCTCTTTGCCTTTTTCCTGCGCTTGTTGCCTGATTTTTGCCCTGACCGCGCTTTCCCAAAAAAGATGATTTATCGGAATGCTATTATCGCCGCTCATTCCTGCCGGAATAGCTATGATCCAATAGCGCCCGGGCATCACATTGTTGATCGAGAATTTACTGTTGTAATCGGGTTTCACGCCGTAGTATCGCCAAATGTCATTCGCGGACTCGTTCTCGACTGGAACAAGATAGACGATTGAGGGATCGGATATTTTCGTATCCGACTCATCTTTGTAAATGGATCCTGTAAGGCTTGCCGCGCCGGATCGAATTTTTATCACCAATCCGTCTATGGTTGTTGCATCTCTGACCTCGATCAGATTGCGTAGCGGGGTCGGTTGGACTTTTGTTACAGGCGGCTTATTAGTTGCCGGTTTTGCGTCCGCGGCACCAACGAAACTTACATAGAGATTGCTGCCTGGCAGCCACGGCTCCAGATCGTAACCGGTCAAAGGTAGATTGTTCAGAAGAAATTCGCCTTTATCTGACAATGTAGTCTGAATGTCCGACTCAAACATCGATTCCAGCTTTGAAGTCGCCCGTTGTCGGCCGCGAGCGCCGATTGAGATTTCGTCAAGCGGAGGAAATGAAGGCTTCTGACACTGTTCACTAAGCGATTCAGGTGGGCTGGAATCGAGAACGACGCGGCCTTTTATTAATCCTGTGGGATTAGGGGACAGCTTTAGTCCGCCGACATCTTTGGCTTTAATGGTTGCCCTGACTGTATTCGAAAAAGTAGTGCGATCATCGGCAGAGCGATATACGGCCATTACTTCATAATCCCCGTCCTGCAAACCGTAAATGCCGAACCCGCTCTCATTGCTTGAGACCTGAAAAGTGATCGAATCTTCAATATTTCCCTTTGTGACAGAACCGACGTATACGCTGACGGTATGGATGCTCTCAGGGTTCAGATTTGCGACCAAACCTGATAGCGAATGACCAGGTTCGGATCGATAGTTGATATCAATGCCTGATGTTTCACTTCCAGCGCTGACCAGTATCTCTTTGGCTGTTTCGCGACTGCCGAAGGGGTAGTAAACATAAGCATCATTGATGTTCGGATTAATATTGACAACGCGGCCTGAAACTCGCCCGGATGTTCGGACGATGTAAGAGCCAGGACGCAATCCATAAAATCGATAAATGCCTCTGTCGTCTGTAATGCGCACGATTTGAGATTCGGCGGAGACTATCGGGTGTCCTTCGCTGTCGCGCAGTCTGATGGCAATAACAGGAATGTTCATCAGAGGCTGCCCGTCCTGATCAGAGATCTTTCCAGTGATAACGCCGCCTTTGATTAGCTGGATATTCGCATTGTCATTTGGAACGTACTTTGTTCTTTCGGAGGTGGGATCGATAGAATCGGGCTGGAAATAACCGGGATAAATAACTGTGGCCAGATAAATACCGGCGTTGATATTCCTGAAAATAAATTCGCCGTTCTGATTTGTCAGCGCGGTATAACGCTGTCTTTTGGACTTGCTCTGAGAAGTCAAATAGACCGCAATATATTGCATCGGTCTTCCGTCGTCTGCGTAGACTCTGCCAGTAATATTTCCCACCTGCGATTCCGGAGGAGAATCGATCGCTGATGCTTTTTGAGCCGATTGACTGCTGGCCAAAACAACTAACGGCTCAGAAGTCCCGATCATATTGTCACTGTGAACTGTTTTCGATGGGGCAGAAAAAACGGTGGCGAAAAGAAGCATCACAACTGTAAATTGCAACTTGAATCGCTTCAATTTTACGCTCACTTCAACTTATGGTTTACCTGTATTCTGGGGTGGCGATAACAGAACGCCGATGGTTACAGATTGCTCTGAGTTGTTTGAAACCTCAATGCCTTGCACCCTTCCTAAGACAACCGGACGGGTGACTTGAACTTCCGCATATCCCACCACTGCAGAAACGTCGTATCTGCCAGCTACCAGGTTCTTAACAGTGAACTGATAACGCGCATCGACCTGGACCCGGTATTGAAGCGTCGGCGGAGTCGTTCGTTCCAGATTTACAAAGAAAGGCATTGATAACGGAGGCGCCGCGCCGTCGAACCGTAGCCCTCCATGCAATATGCCATTGGCGTACGCAACAACTATTCTGAAGCCTGAAAGAGCTTCGCCTGGCTCGATGTATATTGGAGTGGTTACTTCAGCGCCATCCTTTTCGACCCGAAGCTGATAAAATCCACTTGCCTCTACACCTGGCGTAACGCCGAGGGTGACTTTGCCTCCTCGCAGACCGGTGAGGCGAAATCCCCCTTCAGGGCTAATCTTAGAACTTATTGTACCGGCGCCCGGAATAGCTTCGCTGGCGCCTAACACCACCGTTAACTTTGAGAGAAGTGATTTGACCATTGGATCGGAATACCCATCGATAGCTACTGAACCGCTGACCGATGCCGACCGATATGCGTTCATGGCCAGTCCGTTCAGGTCGGCATCTTTAATCTCAATTAGCGCAGGAGGTGAGACGAAGAAACCCATTTCCTGCATGGGTCGCAGATCCAGCATATAACGACCCGGCGCCAGATTCTCAACCGCGAATTCACCTTTGGAATTTGTCGGCGTGGAAGAGGCAGCCACTTGTGTCCGTTCCCCTTGCGGCGTATAGGAAAAGCAATTGATAATAGCGTTTGTCACGGGCAGGCCGGAGTTAACGTCAACGATGGTGCCGGTTGCTGTAAACGCGTTTATGAGTTGATTCAGCTCCAGATCGATATCAGTTGTTTCGTCGCCCGCCGTTACGTCAACCCATTTGGCCTGGTTAATATTTGGTACTCCCGGGTAATAGGCAATTTTAAAAGCGTCACTCGACGATTCGACGCGGCTGCCTGTAGTCTTTGCGGATCCGACGCTTATCGAATACTTCCCAGGCAAAAGTCCATATGCTCGATAGACGCCACGATCATCGGTTGGCACGTGCTTTATGGAAGACGACCTTCCGTTTTGGTCCTGGCGGTAGACGGTAACCTCGCCTTCTATCACCGGACGTTGTTCTGAATCGGTTATGCGGCCGGTTAAGACGCCGCCTTTTCTGTACTCGAAATTAATCCCCTCAACGGTTTCACCCGCAGCGATGCTGAGGATTTTCGACATGGGGCTAAGCAGATACAGAGGGAGCGATTGCGGCGTAAAACCGTCAATGCAATAGCGACCATCGGGAACATTAGTGAGTCGGTAATCGCCATTGTTATCTGTTAACCCATTAATGGCCGGACCAGCGTTAGGCGATATTCGATTTTCCGGGCATGAGATCAAAACCACAGGAACGGTTGGAGCGGGCTTGCCCTCGATCGTTACGTGCCCAGTAATCGTTCCGCCTTTGGGCTTGTCCTGCGCGAAAGACTTAAATCCAATGCACAGTCCTGAAATGCAAAGCAGAAACAGAACAGCATCAGGGACTAGTCGTGACCGGTAACTGCTCTTGTTCATGGTCTTTTTATCTGAGAGTTATGATCGCAGATTGTTTCACGCTGCAATCGCGGTTACGGTTCAATTTATTTACTGCTCAACGAAAGTACCTGGTCCTTGATGCGCTGGCACGAGGTGAATTCAATCTCTTTTCCGTTTTTCTCGGCCTCCTGGCGGAGTTTTTCTCTATTTGACTTGTCCCAAAAAACCTCGTCAGCGGGCATAACCCCTTTGGCGCTTCTCAGCGAAGAACGAGCTATTATCCAATATTTGCCGGGTATTATATTCGTGATTGCGAACTTACCATCAGTTTCGACGCGTGAATCGTAATATCGCCAGGTGTAATTGGCCGCATCAGAATCAATCGGAACCAAAAAGACCTGATAGGCATCATCGAATATGGGTTCACCTGAATGCAATTTGCCGCTTATTCCAGCGGCGCCCTGCCCAACGATTATGGTTATGCCTTCAGCTTTTCCCCCTGAAGTCACGCTCACCAGATCAGGTGATGAACCGGCCACCGTTTCAGACCGGTTATTTGAGGTGATCTTGCTTATGTATAAATCCTCTGACGGCAGTTCCGCGCTGATTCTGTATTGGCCGGCTGGTAAAGTATAGACGGCAAACTCTCCTTTTTCATTGGCCGCGGAAATGTGCGGCTGAATATTTGTTGCTGTTGTGCTGGATCGCGAGCTCTCGTCGCTTTTGATACTTACCACCATTTCCTGAAAGGGCATCTTTGTTTTCTTGTCACAGGAAAGTAGCTGGGTCGCCGCTTTGTCTTCAAACGCAAATTGACCAGTGAGCGCGCCCATCCTGACGAATGTCAGCTTCAGTCCTGTAACATCTGCGCCTTTCACCGTCACCTTCTGGCCCGTGGGTGTTGAAAAACCAATATTGCCGGACGTGAATGAACTGGCTAATTCGTATTCTCCATCCTCGACACCCTGGAAAATAAATGAGCGGTCCGGGTCATTAAGCCGGACAGTTGAGCCGTTCACCGCATTCGTTTTCAGGTTTGTCAGTCTTACAGCCACGATTTGCGCAGCACCCCACTGTTGATTATTCAGCTGACCACTTACTGTATGGCCGGTTTGTTGATCTCGTAAATTAATATCGATTCCGGTTGTCTCGTTGCCAGTCGTCACCATTACTTCTCGGGCTGTGTCGCGAGTTGCGGAAGGATAGTATGTCTGCGGGTACATACCGTATGGGGGCATCTCGCCACTGGGCCCCGATGAGTTCGAGCGTTGTGTTGCAACAAGATAGGAGCCTGGAAGAAGCGCAAATATCCGGTAAATCCCTCTGTCGTCCGTTATGCCTGATGATCCGATCGCGCGCGTGGGACGACCTTCAGGATCATGAACCCGTGACGCGAACACAGGCAGATCGATTGCAGGCTCTCCGCGCGAGTTAGTAACCTTCCCGATAATAACTCCGCCTTTGGTCATTCGGATGGCGGCGTAGTCGCCTGGAAGGTATGTCCTGCCCCTGGAATTTGGCCGGTCGTCTAAGCTCAAGTCCACATATGCAAAAGAAAACGCGGATATAGTGTATATGCCATACGGCACATGGTTGAAGACGAACTCACCGTTTTCGTTTGTAGTGGTTAACGGCCGTGCTCCCGCTGACCCCTCTTTGAACAAAGCGACCTGAGCGTTTTGTAGCGGCCGGCCATCGTCCGTTGTTACTCGCCCGCTTATACTATCTTCCTGTTGACCCGAGACTGTTTGGCAGGAGAACACAACCAGCAGCGAAACACAAACAAAAGCCAAGTACCCGTAAAACCTGTTGTGGGGTTGATGTAATTCTGTATTCATTGCGGTTTTTTGACCTGCTCGTTCGGCGTAACGGTCACGGTCAGCGTAACGTTCGATTCGCGATTGTCAGACACAGTTATTGTCTGCGTGTCAGAGCTTATGATTACTGAAGGCTGTCCGGTAGGGTGAAGTTGGCCACCCAGTACTCTCACCATATATTGGCCGGGAACAATATTCTTAAAAGTAAAGTGTCCGCGAGCATCCGGAAGTGCAGTACGTGATACAGGCAGGCTTGACACTATCTGCCTGAGTTCGACGTAAATTCTGAACGATGGCGGTATTTGTCCCCCAACCACATTTATTGCCCCATTCACTACACCATTCCCATAACCCAAAATGACTTTTACATTAGTCACGGATCCGCCTGCCTGGACCTCCAGAGCGCGCTGGATCGGTGCGCCATCACGCTCTGATCTCAGTATGCTGAACCCAGCATTGGTTGCTGTTGCGGGCAAATATATATTGATCCGTCCAGGTTGCAGCGCTGTGAACTGAAAACTTCCATCCGGTCCGATGGTCGCAGTTGAACTGGAGACGAGTCCCGGCGGCACAGGTATGGAATTGGCAGTAAGCGAAAGCCCAATGAGCTTTGCCCTCACTGCGGGATCGGTGACACCCTCGAGTGTGACGATCCCCGAAAGCGAAGGGGAGTGTTTCCCCTTTAATTGAATGTTTTTCACATCAGCCCCATTGATCTCGAATAAAGTGAGGTCGCTATAGTATTCTGAGCCATTCTTCGGAGACAACTGGACCGTGTAGTGTCCCGATACCAGGTTGGCCACTGAGAACGCCCCGGCCGCGTCAGATGTAGTAAGCGGGAACCTCTGTGAGATCCTGCCATTGGGTTCGGTCGTATAACATATTATGCTTGCTCCCGCTATCGGCTTGCCGGATTGCTCATCAATGACCAGGCCACTAGCTGAAAAGCCGCGAAGGATGTGCCCCAGTTGAATATCGATTCCTGTTGCTTCTTGTTCGGCGGAGATTTCGACTTCTTTTGCTTTGCTCTCATCAGTGACAATCCCGTCATCGCTATAAAATACTTTTGAAAAAATTTCGCGACCAGGAGTGTTGCGTCCCCCACTTTGGGTTGCTTGTCCTACGCTGATTTTAAAGCGTCCGGGAGCGATTCCATAAATTCTATATATTCCCCGGTCATCGGTTAGGCCAGATTTGTTATAAGGTATAACACGAGATCCATCTTGAGTTACTTGAGTGGCCTGGACGGGGACACCCATCGCCGGTTGGCCATCTGCATCAGTCACGCGGCCGGTTACGACTCCACCTTTGATCAGTCTCAGATTGACATTGTCGGCCGTTTCGCCATCTGAAAGCTCGAAGGTTTTTACAGCCTGACGTGGCTCGTCTTCTGGCACCATTGCCGGGGCGAAAGCGTTGATACAATAACGGCCGCCGGGTATTCCTTCGATGCGATAATGTCCGGCACCGTCGGTCAATCCCGCCTTAAATGGTCGCTCGCCCGATGTTCGATTTTCCGGGCATTGGGAGAGAACCACTTGAATGCCTGCAGCATCTTCATCGTTCACCGTCACCTTTCCGGAGACAACGCCGGACGGCGACTGGGATTTGGTTGAGCTCTGGCCGAAAATAGCTACGCTCAGCCCAAAGATGAGTACCAATGAAATTTTGATATTGGTTGGCATCGAAGTTTCCTTAGAGAACGTTTAATAGAGGGCAAGATTGATACCCGCCACATTACCGCCTTTAACTGACACGACCACCGGTTTCTCGGTCCTGGATACCAGCTTTCCGCCGGATTGGTAACTCGCGGTCAGTTCGTAATCGCCGTCCTCCAACCGTAAGAACTCAAACGAGTGTCCCTGATCTTCATAACGAACCGCGATTAAATCTCCCTCATAGTTACTGCCAAGATGCTTTAGCCTGATTTCAACGAACGAGTGGGGAATCCATTTGGGATTGGTTACTGTGCCACTGATTCTTCGGCCGGGAATATCTCGGAAGATAATGTTGATGCCTGTGGTTTCACCCGCGCTGGCAACAACGACCTGTTCCGTTTTATTTATCGCGGATGATGGGTAATATGTGGGCACGCAGAAGAAGAATCTGTTCACGGGGTTTAGATAAGAAGTTTGTTTACCCGTCGCTTCTACTATGTACGATCCTGGTAACAGGCCAAAAATTCTATAGACTCCGCGATCGTCAGTAAGTGCGGATACCCAACCGGTTGAACATTTGTGACCGGCAGGATCGCTGTTACGAAAGGCGAATACTGACATTGAGGCGACTGGACGTCCCTGTTGATCGACAACTTTGCCAGTTATCGCGCCGCCTTTTATCATGCGGATAGCGACATGATCTCCGGGAGAGTATAGCTGGCGCTCTTTATTTCCCGCGCTAACGAAATACTCGTCCGCATATCCGTTATATATGGCGCTGATATTGTAATTTCCAGGCTCGACGTGCTTAAAGGTGAAACTGCCGTTTTCATCTGTTGTGAGCGTCTCGACCCGGTTATGGGTCGCGCCCTGCTGTACGAGGGTTACACCAGCACTATCAAGCGGGCGTCCGCTGTCATCAGTGACTTTGCCGCTGATGATATCGTTTGTCTGAGTCGAACTCAGCGTTTTCGAAGGAGAAGCGACAACGCCGGAACTGCCAGAAATCACCGCGAACGCTGCAACTGAGACACTCATGGCAATGAAGATCGAGGTACCCCTTGCTTTCAAAAATAGCTGAGAGATAGTTCGAATCATAGAGATCACCTTTTTACAGGCGTCACCCTTGCAGTAATGTCTAATGACAGATTTGTGCCATAGGTTATTTCGACCGGTTGCTTTTGTGATTGGACATAAATGTCTGCCGGCGGACTCCCCGGAGCCGGTCCACCCTCGATCCAAAACAGGTATTTCCCCGGCAGGATGTTCTTCAATGTAAATTGCCCACGAGAATCAACATACCCGAACGTATTGTACGGAGGCGTGATTGGCAGAGGCGGTTGCGGCCTCAAATAAGCATAGAGCCGAAATCCCTCAGGTATCTCGCCTCCAGTGATTTGAACCTTGCCTTGAATAATGCCATTTCCATAGCCGACGATTACGCGCAGATCAGAGATGGCCTCTCCGGGGCGAATGGCAAAGTTTGACTGCAATGCGACACCATTCCGCTCGATTCGTATTAGACGAAAACCCAGCTTGTCTGCATTCCTGCTCAAAAAGAGTCGAACGTTGCCGGGGGGCAAACTATTCATTTGAAAAGCGCCATCAGCGCTGATTATTGCATTAGAACTGTGCGTTGCGCCGCCGCCCGCGTTTGGCGGGTAGACATACACCTCAAGCGAAAGATTAGAGAGTTGCGCCTTCACCGCTGGATCGTCGACGCCGTCCAGTATGATTGTGCCTGCGATTGAGAGAGCCTGTTTGGCTCTCAATTGAAGATTGCTGACATCTCCCGCTTTAACTTCAAACGTCGATATCTCGCTGTAATAATTCGCGCTATCGGTCATAACCTGGACGCCATATTGACCTGGCACCAATCCATCAATTGAAAATTCGCCATTTTCGTTTACTTCAAGGCCATAGAAGCTCGTAATAGGCGATAAAGTTTTTCCGCCATTTAGAAGCATGCCGCACTGAATTTTGACTCCGGCGAGCGGCCGATTCGTGCCTTCCTCAATAACCCGGCCAGAAATTGAGAAGGAACGGAGAATTCGATCTACGGTAAAGTTAATGTTTGTCGATTCGTGGCCGGCGATAACTTCAACCGGCGCAGCCTTTGATTGATCAGTTGCTCCTTTTTCGCTGTCATAAAATACGTGCGCGTATGTTTTTCTGCCCAGGGCCGCTTTTCCGCCGTTCAGTCGCGTATCACCTGTTGAAACTTTGAATCGGCCGGGTTCCACGCCATAAATTCTATAAACGCCCTGATCATCCGTCTGGCCGCCTTTCGAATATGAAGGTCCCTGGTAATCTTTGGGCTCAATGCGATCCGCAACCACGCCGATTCCTATAACGGGTTGACCGTCAACATCGATGATTCGGCCAGTGATGACGCCGCCCTTTTTCAGTGAAACGTTGATGCCGGTGACCGTCTCGCCTTTTGCGATTGTAAACTCGTCTTCGAGAGATCCGGGTCTGATCGTGAAAATCAAACCGGGTGCGGACGGGTTGAAACAGTATCGCCCTGGCGGCAGACCTTCAATCTTATAGTTCCCGCTGGTGTCGGAAGTACCGATTTTGAAAGGCGCTGGATTGAATTCGCGCAATTCTCCGTCACATCGTGACACCATTACTGGAATGCTCGCAGCGGGCTGCCCGTCGATGGTGACCAGGCCTGTGACAGTGCCTGTAGGAGCAGTCTCCTGTGGTGTTTGAGGGATTATGAGAACTGGCCACACAAAGAGACAGCCGATCAAAATGAAAAGAGAAATACATCTGCTCTGATTTCTATTAATCATTTGCCGTCCTTTGCCTTGCGGTTCATATCCGGCATTAGTAGCAACAACTTCAAACCGGGGCTGCAGCGAGAGTTAATAATGCTTTAAATTCCAATGATCATTCTTACTGATTTGGTCCACACGTAGTAAAGCTCCGAAAAGACGGGTGTGGCCGCTTGTCATTAGCAGACCTTATAGTGAAAGAGTTTACCGAGAAGCACATGCCTCATCAAGCTTTTCTGAATAATTTCTTAATCACTTATTTGCGCAATGATGGTTATTGCCCGACCGTTGACTTCCCTAATACATAGTTCTGAACGCGCTGGCACGGTTTAAGTTCTATTTTCTTTCCCGCTGCCTCAACTTCTTTGCGAAGGGAAGCTCTCGTGTTGTCGCCGTCAATTGAAGCAGATCGCGCAATTACCCAATATTGTCCGGGGCAAACCTGCTTTATCGTAAAGCTCCCATTTTTATCGACAACGGCTTGGTAATAGCGAAACGAATTGTCACCGGAATCGGCTTCGGCGGGAACCAAATAGATCTGCAAGGCAGTTGGCTGTGGGGTCTTATCTGCCTGAACAGTTCCGCTGAAGCCTGCCGCTCCGTGGCTGATCGTGATCACCAACCCATCAGTTTTTGAGGCGGCTTTGATGTTGATAGTGTTTACGATCTGAGTCGACGTTGATTTGTCCGCATTTGATTTAATGATCGATTTTAAGTAAAGGTCATCGTTCGGCAGCCATGGACGAATTTCGTATTCGCCGGGAGCAAGATCGTTAATTGAGAAATTTCCTTTTTCATCGGCGCTCGCGTGTGGATCAGGTAGCAAAGCCAATTCCAGTGGCGCGGTCGGCTTTCCCTGCTTATAGAAGTTGACCAGAATTTCCTGAAAAGGAGAAGCGCTCTTTTGACATTCTGGAGAGGCGGCCTGCGGCGAAGTATTTTCCATAACAATCCGACCCGCCAGCGATCCAGCGCTTCGCGGCGACAGGCGAATACCGGTAACGTCGTGGTCTTTAATGGTGACCTGTTGAATCGCAGATATTGATCTATGACCGTTAGAGGCCGCGTAAATGGCTGCGATCTCATATTCGCCTTCGGCAATTCCAGTGAAGGCAAAAGTCTTGGCGCTGTCCACGGAAGCCGGTACCGACACTGAGTCATAAATGCTGCCCGAGCCCGATTCGCTTAGATAAACTGAAATGTCACCGCTTTGCTGCGTGGAACCCACGACCTCGCCTGCTATAAGGTTACCGATTTCAGGCTTGAAGGTTATGTCGATTCCTGAGATCTCGGTTGATCCCGACACCACGATCTCTTTTGCTGTGACTCGTTGATCGGAAGGGTAATAAATAAAAGGACTATTTACGTAAGGATTGATGAAATACTGATCGTTGCCTTCAGTGCGACCTCCGGCACGTACCAGATAAGTGCCCGATACCAGTCCGTAAATTCGGTAGATACCCCGGTCATCGGTTCTGATCGGATCTTTCTCTGCCCCAGAATAGGATCGGCTGCCATCATGGTAATGGGTCCTTACAGCGCTGACGAGAATACCAATTATCGGTTGGCCGTTCTGATCAATTACTCTCCCGGTTATTACGCCCCCTTTTGTCATCCTGACGATTATTCGCTCTCCCGGCAAATAACGAGACTCCAGAAAAGCATTTGTATCGGCCGAATCCACAGGCACATAACCTTTATGACTGACCATAATCGTGTATATGTTCTGCTGAACATCGCGAACTATGAAT
>Ga0070741_10003432_pt1 | contig 39446 bp, 21 predicted proteins | sample Coa_R1_4_FD_66440 | JGI IMG/M metagenome (GOLD analysis project Ga0070741, IMG submission 66440) | Surface soil microbial communities from Centralia Pennsylvania, which are recovering from an underground coalmine fire - Coalmine... | ecosystem: Environmental > Terrestrial > Soil > Unclassified ...
GGCTTCCTGGACGCGGTCTATACGGCGGCCACGCTGGTCAATTCCACTCCGACCACCCAGTACGACGCCCTCCTGCATGCCGACGAACGCAGCACGACCTACACGCGCGACGATCTGGGCAGGGTCACCAATGCCCTGCTCGGTCTGGCGAATTCGAACACCCAGACTTTCTACGACCTCGCCGGGCGCAAAACCAAGACCATCGATCCGGACGGCAACCAGACCCTCTACTACTATGACGGCGATGGCCGCCTAGTCTACACCGTCGACGGAGCGGGCGAGGTCAGCGGGACCCAGTACGACGCCTTCGGCGACGTGGTCAAGAGCACGCAGTACGCCAGCCGCATCAGCCTCACCGGCCTGGCCGGCGGGCTCGCCAGCGCCGACACCGCCTTCAACACCGCCATAGGCACGGCCACTGGCCCGTTCCAGACCAATAGCGCCAATCGCGTCACCAGCTACCAGTACCTGGACAACCGCGGCTTGATGACCCAGGTCAAGGACGCGGTGGGCTACACCACCGGCGAGAGCTACGACCATTTCGGCGAGCTGCAGAGCAAGACCCTGGACGTGGGCGCCACGCCGGGGGACATCACCCGCGCCGACACCTACGCCTACGATGCGCGCGGTTCTCTGACCCAGACCGTGGTCGACAGCGGCGGTTTGAACCTCACCACCAAGGTGCTGCACTACGACGCCTTCGGCCGCGCCACCCAGACCCAGGACGCGAACGGCAATACCAAGCTGACGCAGTACGACCGCCTTGGGCGCACCGTGGTCGTCACCGATCCGCTGACGCTGAGCACCTTCACCACGTACGACGCCTTCAGCCGCGTGCTAACCCGCACCGACGCCAACGGCGCCACCACCAGCTACGCCTACAACGACGCCGGCCAGACCCTGACCGTGACCGATCCGCTCGGCAACGTCACCGTCACCGTCAGCAACCGACATGGCCAGACCATCAAGCGCACCGACGGCACCGGCGCATCGACGCTCTACACCTACGACGCCGACGGCAACCTCAAGACCACCACCGATGCCGATGGCAACCTCGTCACCAACAACTACGATGTCGCCGACCTGCTGCAGAACAGCGTCGACGCCGACAATGTCACCACCAGCTACAGCTACGACGCAGCTCGCCGGGTGCTCACTCGCACCATCGATCCCACTGGCCTCAACCTCAAGACCCAGTACGCCTACAACCCATTCGGGCAGGCGTTCCAGGTCACCGACCCGAATGGCGTCGTCACCGAAACCGTGTTCGATGCCGACGGCCGCAAGGCCGCGCTGATCGTCGACACCGCCGGCCTGAAGCTTGCCACCGTCTACGGTTACGACGCCCTCAACGATACCGTGACCGTGGTGGAAGGCCAGCAGGCCAGCGGCAGCACGGGCAGTTGGACCTTCGCGCCGGCGCCCAACACCGTGGTTAAGACCACGCGTTACGTCTTCGACAGCGCCGGCCGGCAGCGCTTCCAAATTGATGGCGCCGGCGACGTGACCGAATTCCGCTACGATGCCAACGGTAGCGTGGTGCAGACCATTCGCCATGCCAACGCCATCAACCTGGCCGCATTGCCAGCCTCGCCCAAGCCGTCGGACGTGCTGCTGGCGACCGTCGGTGGATTCAACGGCGGGGTGGGGTATGCCACCGACTTCGGCAACCCGGCCGGCCTGGCCGGATTTACTGGCGGCGGAGCCGGCATTTCCCTGGCGAACAATCGTCTGGTGCTCAACGGCCAGGCCAGCGGCACGTCCTCGCTGTATCGCAGCACCATCTACACCTTCAGCCAGACACCCCTGGTCACATTCCGCGGCGAGATTACGCCGACCACCAGCGCCGCCAGCATCTACTTCGGCGCCAACGCCGGCAACCGCGGTTTCTGGGCGCATTTCATTGGCGGCGCAATCAACGCCTCGTACTACAACGGCTCGACGATCGCCGACAGCTCAGTGATATCCAGCTACACTCCCGGCGTTACCTATGTCGTGGAAATCCAAGCGACCGGAAGCAGCGCCAGCATCTTTGTCTACGTGAAAGGGCAACCGCGCCCAGCAACAGCACAGGTCACCCAAAGCGGGATTACCTGGACCGGCGCGGACTTGCAGATCAGTGTGACCGGCTCCAACAACGACGTGACCTACGTCGACAATGTCACCGAGACTGCCGGTCCCCCGAGAGAAACGGGTGAGGCGAACCAGATCACCCGTTCCGTCTACGACGCCGACGGGCGCATGGTCTACAGCCTGGACAGCCTGAATGACCTGACGCAGTACATCTACGACAACGACGGCAACCTCATTCGCAAAGTGCAGTACGCGACGCCGCTGCCATCGACCACCGGTATCACCAAGGCGGCCATCGATGCCGCCGTTGTCGGTCTGGCCAGCCCTGGTAATGACCGCACCACCTGGTCCGTGTACGACGCGGGCAGCCGGCTACGCTTCCAGATCGACGCCCTGGGCGATGTCACCGAGACGCGCTACGACGCCGCCGGCCGCGCGATCCAGACCATTCGCCACGCCAACCCGATCAACACCGCCGCCTTGCCGGTCAGCCCCAAGCCATCGGACGTGCTGCTGGTCCTGGCCGGCGGGACGAGCAGCGGCGTGGGTTACGCCAACGATTTCGGCACCCTGGCCAGCCTGGCCGACTTCGCCGTGTCGGGCACCGGCATCTCGGTCGCCAACAACCACCTGGTGCTGAGCGGACTAGCCAGTGGCACCGCAACTGCCTATCGCAACAAGGTCTACACCTTCAACAGCACCCCGTCGGTGGCGTATCGCGGCGAGCTAACCCCGCAAACGACCACCGGCAACATCTACTTCGGCGCCACCGGCGGCAACCAGGGCTTGTGGGCGCACCTGGTCGGCGGCGCCATCAATGCGTCCTACTACAACGGCTCCACCCTGGTGGATACCCCGGTCATCAGTAACTACGTCGCTGGCGTGACCTATGCGGTGGAAGTGGTCGCCACTGCTACCACCTCGAGCCTCTATATCTACCAGAAGGGCCAGGCGCGACCGGCCGCACCGGCTGCTTCCCACACCGGCATGACCTGGACCGGTGTGACGCTGCAGATCAGCGAGACAGGTCCGGACAGCGACGTGACCTACGTCGACAACCTTACCGAGACGGCCGCGCTTCCGGTCGCGGCGGGCGCAACCGACGAGAGTTCCCGCACCATTTACGATGCGGCGGGCCGTGCCGCCTATAGCGTCGACGCGCTGAATGACCTCACCCGATACGTCTACGACGGCAACGGCAACCTCATCCGCAAGGTGCAGTACGCCACCCCGCTGGCGGCGAACGTTCCGTATACCAAGGCCGCCGTCGATGCCACCTTGGCCAGCCTGGCCAGCGCCGGCTCGGACCGTACCACGCTCTACACCTACGACGACGCCAACCGCCAGCGCTTCCAGATCGACGCGCTGGGCGACGTCAGCGAAACGCGCTATGGCGCCGACGGCCGGGTGCTGCAGACCGTCAAGCACATGACGCCGCTTAGCGCTGCCGCGCTGGCGGCCCTGCCCACCGCGCCGAGGCCATCCGACGTGCTGCTGGCCCTGGCCGGTGGGGCCTCTGGTGGCATCGGCTACGCCAACGACTTCGGCAGCGGCCTCAGCGGCACGGACTTCACCATCACCAACCCGGGCCCGGGGTTGCAGACGGCTAACAACCGGCTGGTGCTGAACGGCAACCTCGCCAGCGCCGCCACCAGCGCCTACCGCAGCAAGGTCTACACGCTCGGCACCACCACGCCGCAAGTCGTGTTCCGCGGCGAGGTGACGCCCACCACCGGCGCCGCCAACGTCTATTTCGGCGCCAACCCCGTGCTGTGGGCACACTTCCTAAACGGCTCGATCAAGGCCGCCACCAGCGCCGGCGACCAGGCCATCGGCAGCGGCCTGAGTTACACCCCGGGGCAGACCTACATCGTGGAAGTGGTGGTGACCACTGCTGGCGCCAGCCTCTACGTCTACCAAAAGGGCCAGCCGCGTCCCGCGGCCGCGTCCTTCACGGTGGCCGCCGCGGTCTCGTCGGTGGATGCCCAGATCAGCGAGATCGGCCCCAATATCGACGTCACCTACGTCGACAACCTGACCGAGACCGCGAGCCTGCCGGCGGACGGGTCATTGGACGAAGTCACCAGCAATATCTATGACGCAGCCGGCCGACTGCTCCAACTGACTGATGCCGACGGCTACACGCAGAAATACGCCTACGACGGGATCGGTAACAAAATCAGCTACACCAACCAGATTGGCAATCAGCCTGTACCGGTCAGCGGCATGACCCAGGCGCAATGGGCGCAGGCGCACACTTGGTACTACCAGTACGACGCCGCCGGGCGGCTGTTGGGACAAATTTCCCCTGGCGTTGCCACTTATGCCCTAAGCGCCAGCGACACTAACATCAGTACCAGCTTGAACGCCTCAAATATCCGTGAGGCGACGGTATTCAGCTATGACGCTTATGGCAACCTGACCAGCCAGTCTCACGGCACTGTCACTGCTATTACCAATAGTACGTTTTCGGCCATCAGCAATGCTCTGACGACGAGCTATAGCTACGACGCCTTAAATCGCCAGGTGAGCGTGACCCAAGCGCCGGTGTCCACCTACTCGCCGACTCTCGATGACCAGCACGGCTATGACGCCAACACGGCAGACTTCGAAAATCCCGCGGCGTCCATCTCGTCGGAAACGCATTACGATGCCTTAGGTAACGCCATTGTCGGTAAGGACGGCAATGGTGCGTACAGCTACAAGATCTACGATCAGCTCGGCCGGGTAGCCGAAGAGGTGGATGCCGGCCGCGGCGTCACCGGCTATAGCTATGACGCCTTTGGCAATCAAACCGCCGTGACCCGCTACTTGGGCCTCAGCACGACGTCCGTAGCGGCCATCGATCAAACCAATACAACTATCGGCGGCAGTACCAGCCTGAGCACCCTGGAAACGAACCTGCGCGCCAGTATTGCTGCTGCGGCAACGGTGCAGATCAAGGTCGTCGCCCTAGTCACCGATCTGATGTCCCGCAGCCCCGCAGGCACACGCACTGTTACCACAAGCTATGACCAACTCAATCGCAAGACCCTTGTCACTCAGCCTGCGGTCGACTATTACATGGTCAGCGCAAACGGTACGGTGACGACTAACGGTAGCTCGCTGCCGCAAGTGAGTCCACAGACCTACTACACCTACAATGCCTTCGGCGATCTTATATCGCAGAGTCAGCTCGCCAGCCCGCAGCCAGCCAGTACCACTCCGAATCCGTTCACCTATCCACAGAACTGGAATGTTACGTACTACAGCTATGACCAGATGGGTCATCAAACCGATGTACTCGACGCTCTTGGCTACTACACACACAACAGCTATACCGCATTCGGGCAACTGAGCGATACCTATCAGTATGCTCAGGCAGCCACTAACGGTACCCTGCCCCCCAAAGTCAACGCCACCAGTGCCACTGCTTCCCCTCCGGCGAGTGGCTACGACCGCGAGACACAGTACCGCTACGATCTGTTAGGGCGGCAAACGCAGCAGATCAAAGTGAACGTGGTTTATTCCCAGTTGAATGGATCGCAGCAGTTGGTGAGCGCTCTTGGCAATGTCGTCGGCACCACTCAATACGACGCCGTGGGTAATGTCATCGCCCAAAGCGATGGCCTAAGCAATACCACCCGGTTGTACTACAACGCGCTAGGCGAAATGGTCGCGGTTCAAAAGCCGGCAATCAATGCGATGCTGGCCAATGGCTCCTCAACCAACGCCAGTCCGCTGACGGTGTACGAATACGACTGGTATGGCAATCGCGCAGCTCAGATCAGCTACGATACGCCGCCGACAGCGCCCTCCAACGCGATTACAGGTCAGCTAATCGGATATGACGGCACTGCGCCGACGGGAGTTGACGCCAATAACGACCAGTACAGCTTCACTCGTCGCGACAATCTGGGTCGTGCTATCGAAACCGTTCAGATAAATGGCGCCAATGGCGTCGAAGGGCAGGGTGCCCATGACATTATCCAATACACTGCGTATGACGGCCTCGGCCACGTGGCGCGGCAGTGGCAGTCGTTCACCGAGATCACCGCTTCGAGTGGTTCCACCCAATCCTTTCTAAAGGTGCAGGTGTTTACCTACGATACCGATGGTCACCAGACTTCTGAGATGGACGTTGTGCGAGATCCCGCCCAACTCAGCACTACTACACTGATTGATCACACCGCCGCGTTCGATGCCTTCGGTGAGCAGACCCAGACGGCGGTCCTGACTGGCACCGCGCTCAGCAATCTGGCTGTTCCTAGTGCATATGTGGGACATGATGGCGATGTCTACCAGTATGACAACGATGGCCATCTCTGGCAGACGACCCAGGGCGGTGTCGATACGGTATATCGTTACGACCTTCAGAACCATGCCACCGCTAAGATCTTAGTGCCCGGAACTGCCGGCGCCGCCGGTGCATCGCCGATAGCGGCCAACGTTGCCAACCCGGCCGCCGCCGCCGCAATCTCTGGCAAGATCGAAACGGACACTGTCTACGATGCGCTCGGCCGAGCTGTCCAGGAACGCGATCAGGCTTTCACAGAGAACCAGCCCACCTTGGCGCCGACTGTGTCCAGCGGGAACATCCCTGGCGACAATCAGGGCAATGCTTTCGTCAGCGTCGCCCACAATGTAAGCGTGAGCAACTACCACACTGTCGCGAGCGGGGCGAGCGTTGGATGGGGCGTGCAGGTCAACTGGTCCCCTCTGTCCTTGCCATCCTCGGCGATACTCCGGATCACCGTCTACTACACCTGGGGATCCGGAACCTCATCCGAAAACTCGGTGAGCGCAACGCTAAGCGCGACTGATCCGAACCTCCTGGGCAGTCGCCCTACAGCCATCACCGGCGTCGGCAATTTCGTTGTCAACAACGGGTCCAACAACGTCACGATCCAGGGTGCCACGGTGGTGGCGATGACCAGCACCGGAGCACCGATCCAGCCGTCCAGCAGCAATGGACTCGCGCTCGCAATCCAGATGGCCAGCCAAAATGGCAACAGCGGTGCAAATAACATTCCTGGTAGCTTCTACTATGCGGCGTCTGGCACCGGCAACTACTCTCCGTATGCGCTGACCAGCCTCGTGCCCAGCGCACGATCAGGTAGCTGTGGCTATTACGCGTTGCCAGCGACGTTCCTGAGTCCGGGTCAGAGCAACGACTACTATTTCACTGCCACAGTAGATGCCCAGCTCAGCGCAGGCACGACCTATCGGGGCACAGTCAGCGAAGACAGCAGCGGCAACATCACCTTCACCAACCCGGCCGCGGTCATTTTACAACCCATCGTCAATCAGACACTGGATCGCTGGGGCAATGCCATCACAACCACTGATCCAGCCAGCGGTGCTGCCACTCAGCGATTCTACAATTCTGCCGACCACCTGATTAAAACCATACAGCCCACAGTGGAAGTGTGGGGTGCCATAGGGGGGACCGGCTCCGCCGCCGCGCCAACTAGCTTTGCCTTCTACGATGCCGCCGGCCGGCAGATAAGCAGTCAGGATGCCAATGGCTACTGGACCAGTAATCTTTACGACGCAGACGGCGAGCAAACTGGCACCTTGCTGCCGACTGGTTTCGTGACCGGCGCCTCTTACGACCTGCTCGGTCGAAGGGTGCAGGAGGTGGATGGTGACGGCAACATAAAATCGTATCAGTACGACATGCGCAATCAGTTGGTTCATCAATCCATCGCGGCTCCGACCAACACCACGCAGCACCCCAACGTGATTGACCCTGGCGCCGTTGCCGGTGTGATGTCGTATACCTACGACGAGCTAGGTAACCGGGTGTCATCGGCAGACGCCATGGCCGACACAACCCGCTATGCCTACGACACTCGTGGAAATCTGGTTGCGGAATTCTCGCCGCTGACCATGTACTCAACCGGAAACGATGCCCAGTATTACGTGACATATCAATACGACGCGTTGAACCGTAAGATGCAGCAGCAGCGTTGGCTCAATAGCAGCATCTCCGTCAACGACGTCGATCTATGGAAGTACGACTACTCCGGTCGACTTCTGCTCGAGTCTCATGGTGCCACCGCCTATGACACCTATCTCTACGGTTATACCGCCTTGGGTCAGCTCGCTACCAAGACCGCTAGTCAGGTCGCGACCCAGACCAGCGGGGCACATACTGGGGGCGCGGTAAGCGTCACCTCTTCCATTCCCAATCTAAGCTACACGTACTACAGCAACGGCTGGTTGCAGAGCGTTGTAGACAGCTCCAGCAACAGCAGCTTTACGGGCAACACGGCTCCGGCAGCCGACTCCATCGAAAACTACTACACCTACGACGCCGACGGCCATCAAACCGAAGTCGCCGCATTTGACGACAGCCCCGGAAGTGCAAAATACGGACAATATTACCAAGATAGCCAGATTACATATGACGCACTGGGTCGGATAGGCCAGACCAGCAACAATGGCGTGGCTGTCGCCTATGGTTATGATGCTGTTGGTAACCGCATCCGCATCGATAGCACTACGCTATTTCCCGGCGGCTTCTGGTATCAGTACGATGCCGCCGGTAATGTGACGATTTTCGAGGCAACCAGTCCCGCCTCGCCCTATTGGCTTCTAGGTGCGGCTTATGGGTATGACGGCGACGGTAATCACAGCAGCGTGGTTTCCTCCTACGGGACTGCCTACAGCTCTACTTCGTATAGTTACTACACACCAGATAATCGCTTGCTTAGAAAAAACGATTCGAGCGGCAATCTGCTCCTCATTAATACCTACGACCCCGTCGGCCGGCTAACTTCCTCGACCACTTCGGGGAACAAAGACACCTTCACCTACAATGCCAACGGTTGGTTATTGACCCAGAACATATACCAACCCCCCGCTGGTACTACCTTTACCGGCTACGCGGCGGTTTCCGAGGCCCAGTTCACGCCGAACGCTACTGCCGATGGGGGTAACAACGACACCGGTGCGGCTCAGTCCGACGCGGGCAACTATGACGGGGTGGGCAATGCCAGTGGCTACAGCCTGCACCAGGACAACGGCAACTACACACCGTTGTATGCAAGCGACTATATCCTCGTAGGTGGCGCTGAACAGGTGTTCCGCGAGCAAGTAACCCCGAACGGCGCACCCGGCTACACCTCCGGCACGACCACCTGGACTTATAACGGCCAGAATCAGGCCGCGTACATTGCCAGCCCGAGCAATACAAACCTGAACAACAGTACGACTGTTCGCCAGATTTATGATAACGCTTCGGGACAAATTGTTGCGGAGACCGACACAAACGTAACAAACGGCACTGCGACGCTGTCCACCGGATACGATATTTATGCTAACGGCAAGCAGCTGGGTTATCTAGGGAGCTTTTTCGACAATGATCTGTTTGCTGGTTCGGTTGACAATGGGGCCGATGCCAACCCTGGGCATTATGTAGCTGAGTCTGGCGACACGTTTCAGAGCGTCGCTCAGAACTTCTATGGCGACGCTAGTCTTTGGTATGTGATCGCTGATGCCAACGGCCAGCCTGTCGCGGGCAACTCATCCCCGCTTACCCCTGGTCAGACATACGTAATTCCGTCGGTAAGCAGATCACACAACAACACCGATACCAGCCTGCCCTACGACGCAAGCAAGATCATCGGCGACACAACCCCGCAACTGACTCTTATTCCGCCGCCGACACCCAGCTGCAGCGCGGCCCAGATTCTCATTATGGCTGTGGTTGTCGTCGTGACCATCTACACGGCGGGAGCTGCGTCGGAACTCTTTGGGGCCACCGCCGAAGCGGGTGGCACGTTTGCCACAGGTACGACTGCACTAGCGGGAGGCGCCGGACTCCCTGGAATCGAGGGTGCGGCCGTGGGTGGTGCCGTCGGAAACATCGCCGGGCAGGCCGTGGGTGACGCCGTGGGAGCCAGCCACGGCATCAACTGGGGCCAAGTCGGAGCAGGCGCGCTAGGTGCTGCGGCTACCGCGGGCATCGGGTATGGTCTCAATCAGGCTGCGGTAGCGGGGTACTTTGGACCAGATGCCCACTTCGCGGCGCTTGAGCAGGCGACCGCGCCAGGTAGTCAGGCTGCCCTGAAGGCAGCTGAGGCTGTGCCGACTACAATCCGTGCCGCCGAAGGGTTTGCACAAGGGTTCCTCGATGTCGCCGTAAATGAAGGAATTAGCCTGGGCCTGGGTGCGCAGCATAGCTTTGACTGGGGCGCGGTGGCGGCGGGCGCGATTGCGGGTGGAGTCGGAGGAGCTGTCGAGGATCCCAACAATCCCAACAGTGATTTCAACATCAGCCCAAAGAGCATCGTATCTGGCACGTTACGCAACTTTGGCTACGACGTATTCAAGCAATCCATCGCCATCGCCATCGATGGACATGGCCAGATCAATTTTGGCAATGTAGCGGCCGATGGATTTGGCAATGCCATTGGCAATGCGGTTGTAGGAGAGATCGAAGACACCTACGCGGAAAAAGCGGCTCGTGCTGAGGTGTTCAGGAACTTCCAGGCGCGTCAATTTGCGGAGTCGTACGACATAGAGCCCAATGCACCTAGCATATCGGAGGTGGAGCAGTTTGAGCTGCACCAACTCGCTAATTCATTCGACTACGATCCAAATGCACCCACGCCAACCGAGGTCGAGCAATTCCAGCTGAATCAGTTGAGGAACTCTTATGAGCCGGGGGCAATGCCGGCAGCCGCGTCCGCCGGCCCCGATTCTCACACCGTTGCAGCGGGCGAGAGCTACGGCAGTATTGCACAAGACTGGTACGGGGATGCACGATTGGCGTCCCTGATTTTGGCGGCTAATCATGTCAAGGCTACTTACAACAACGTACGTGGATTGCAGGTCGGTGCGACATTGAAGTTGCCGGATATCAGCGGATTGTCCGACGATCAGCTGAGTGCCTTTCTGTCTAGTGGCGGTCAACTGATCTCCAACTACCAATCAGTTACGGATCGGCTCAACGCCCCCGCACCGCAATCCGCGGTACCCGACACGCAAACGGATTCTGATGGAGGCTTCAGGTTCTACAAGGTTCCCGCGCCGTTGACGAACGATTGGGTAGGTCCTGATCCCGGAATATTTTCAAAGCTAGGGACTATAGGTAGCGCTTTGTGGAATGGAAACTTATCCGTCGGTGACGCATTTAATATGGCGACCGGACAAGTTGCCTATGCCTACCGCGGATCTGATACGGCTCAAGGAGCGACACAGATTGCGGGCGGGGCACTTGAGGTTACAAGCGCGATTACAATTACTGCAGGAAGCGGTGGCGCTGGCGCTGTCGTGGGTGTGCCATTGGCTTTCCATGGCGGCGATAACATCGGTACAGGAATTAATCGAATTCTCTACGGCGGGGAGCAAGAAACGGCAACTTTCACCGGGGTGGAGGCATTCGGTGGCTCTCCGACGCTTGCGCGTGACATCGACATTGGAATTCCACTAGTACTCGGAGGCGCGTCAGGCGCAGCAGGGTTGGTGAGCAAGGTGGCAACACTTCCCGCTGCTGCAGACGACTACGTAATGGTATACCGTGGTACGCGAAGGATTTTGGAGAATCAAATTTACGATGAAACAGGCCATCTTCTCAGTGATGCCGCGGCGCATGTTTACGCAGAAACCGGTGATTTAAGAGCCGCTTATGCGGCGGCAGAAGATATTCACGGGCAAGCTGTCGAACTGTGGGGAGATGAAGGTACCTATGCTCAGGCGCATGGTGAGTTCGGTACCGAATTATCGAAAGCGTTTGGCCTTGATAAGACGTTTTTGTCCGTAACAACGGATCCCTCTGTCGCGGCTTATTATGCTAAAACAGGAGTGGTATTTGGAGGGTTGGTGCCGAGATCAGCTCTCGTCGCACAAACCTTGCCTGGGTCCACTGAGAGTGAATTTTTGTTGCGCTATGGTACAGACCTACTTGCTCCACTTCCGAAATACCCGTAGTGGTAACAATCGTGTCTTCTGAAGTTAGTCTCAATGGGCGCTTGGTCTTATTGCCGGATGAAGCGGTTTGGACTCGCTTGCAAAAAGATCCTCATCTGAATGGTCTTCCTGTACATTCAGAGAATTCTAAAGGTATTTTTGACTGGACATTGGACTTTGTGTCCCGTCACAAAACGGATTTTCGTTGCGGCTTTTACAAAGCCGGCCAAGCCGTAAAGTTTTGGACCCTGTTGGTTCTGCTAAAGACCCCTGCTGGGCACCAGGAGGTACAACTTGAAAACTTGGTGTGTGACAATTGCCACTGGTCGGGAGTTGCCGCGAATCCAACCTTGCCCGATTTGTACTTTGGTGGTTCCGAATGTAGAGCCGCTGTGGCTCGAGCGTGGATGTTGAAGCAAAGTCCCTGTCCTATTTGCGGAGCGAAGTTGCCGAGGCCAGCAATTTGGGTTGAGCCTCCAATATGACTGTCAGAAGCAGCTACCCTAGGCCATCTTGGCATCCAGCATATCCGTTGGATGTGGAGTGGACGGTGTCTCACCTCCTAAAATATTTGGGGGAAAAGAGGCCTTTTTACGTCTTCAGCAAGGGAACTTGCGTTGCTGGAGGTGAAGGTAAGCTGCTAGATCTAAAGAGTTGTGAAGAAAAATTGTTTTCAGTTGTTAATGCCCAGCCTGATTTTCGAGTCCGCAAATTCCCGGACGGCAACTTTTTAGTGGGGTTTAGAGGACCAGTTGTTGGGTTGGTTTCGGGCATCTTCCTCAAGGACAATTTTGAAATCTTGAGGAAAGACGCACGGTTACGCGGGTATCTGCCTGGTGAGCGCTTCCTGTCAGAAGAAGGGGGAGATGGATTGGAGCTTATCGCAGGCATCTACGCGAGAGCTCGTTTGTTTGATGATGTGTCATCCCTGACAGTTGCTAAGACATGGCCAGTCCCTCCCGCTTAGCAATCGGCAGTTAGAGCAAACGCTCGGTGGCCTTGGATTCGGTGTGGGTTACAGCACGCCTGCCGCTAGGGGTAGGTGAAGTGGGAGAGCCTACTATCATAGAGATAGCGGCCAACGATTTGCGGGCTTGTTGGCGCTCACCGAAAATTGACCAGGGATGGAAGCCGGGGCAATAGCCCCCGGCGTGTTTGGATTGTAACTCTGGTCAGATTGGCGAAATTCTCTTCGTAGTCTTCTTTCTGGAGCATGGGTAGCAGGCCTCTCAAGTCGCTTGTCGGGGCTTGCAAATTGCCGGCGTGGGCAGGACGAAGTAACTGGCCCGATCTCCGGAAGGCAGTTGGATCGATATATTTGATATACAAGCGCGGCCTTTGTACCGCTGACGAGGCTAAAGGCGCCTTGCGAGAAATTATTGAAAGCAGCAGTCTCGTCAGCGAAAACCAAGGAATCCGAGACTTAGCCAAATCCTATTTGGAAGAACTCGGCTGACCCATCACTGCCAGGCCGCGGTGATACTCCACCAGCCGCTGCGCCACCTGGTCGCCCGTCAGCTCGCCATCGATCCAGCGCTCATACAGCGCCAGGGCAAACTCGGACGGCGGCGGCAGTCCCTCGATATCGCACGACCGCCCCGCCGCCGCCAGCGCCCCGCGCCTGGCCGCACGCTCCCGCACATCCAGGACCGGCATGCTCAGCGTCCCCTTGTGCGCCGATCGCCTGACCCAAACCGCAGCCACAGGCCCAGCGCAGCCAGGCCGCCGAGCACTACCGCCAGCGTCACCACCGACACCCAGGGCGAGTCCATCTCGTAGCCTCCGTCACGCTCGAAACGCCGGCGCCGCCCGATTCCGGGCCGTCCATCGCCGCATTGCGCATTTCGGCAATTGGCCCAACGCCGTCGCGCCAGCACAATCCCTACTGGAAGGAGTACCGGCAGGACGAAGAATCGCAGCGGTGAGCGGCACCCTGGGCCGGCTCATCGCCGGCCCTTTTTTGGGTGCTACCCGCGCGCGCCGACTATTTGAAATGCTCGTGATTGCTGATGTGCTGCGCAGCGTAATGGAGGCGAAAGCGCGGGTGGTGACCGCAGTGATTGCAGGGCGGGAAGATGTGCCCGAATACGCACGTGACCTCATGCTCGCCGGCATGCACGGAATCGTGAGTGACCTTGTAGATGCCCGACGCCTCGACCTTGTCACCGGGCTTGTACACCTTTGCTTTGACTTCTGCGACCGTGGGCATAGTGCCTCCATTTTTTGATGAGGCAGAGCATCCCTGCACAGCCCCGAAGAAAGCTTTGTAGGGGCGCCCGGAATGCCTTTCAAGGCCCCGATCTGTGCCTAGCTGCCCCTCCGTATAAGCCGAAAACCGCACATCGGGGGTCCGACCATCCCCAGGTCGTAGTACGCGTCCCGCGCGTGCTGTAAGCCCTTGAAGGTGCGCCAGGAAAAGCCCTGCGCCTACGGTTTCCGCGTCTGGGTCACTGCTTGGGGAAAAGCAGGTGGCGCAGGACACGCAGGCCGAGCGCGAAGCCGATCTGCAGCAGCAGGAAGCCAACCAAGAGGTCGCGAACAACTGGGTCGATGGACACCCGGTGCCGACTGGAGCGCTAGGAACGGGTATCTTCCCGCCGACGACGGCTGCCAGTGCCGAAGTTGCGGTTCTCAACCAGCGGCAGGCCACAGCCTCCGCGCTGATGGGAGGGCACACGTACACCTATCCAACCGCAGGTGAAATACCGGCGGACCTGGGGCTCAATCTGCCAGCAGGAGCCAGTCAAATCGAGGTGGGTCCGAACGGCCAGGTCAATGGATTTGTCGGCGGAAACGGCGACTACGTACTAGGTGATGGATCTTATCCGCAATTCAACTTGCCGCCCGATGCTCACAACATCTCCATCGATCGATGGGGGCTGCCCACATGGGAGGACTGCCAAGGGCTGCATTTCAACGTCATCAGCGCTCCGCCAGCGGCAACGCTTCCGCCAACGCCTAGCGGCTCCAGCATCGACCCAGGCTATCTGCCGGGCTGGCTGGCTACGGCCGGCAACCTGGGCTTACAAGCTGCGCACGGCGTGACGGATACGGCGGTTAACTTGGTCACTCAGCCGGTCGCGCAGGTGCATGACCTGCTCGCGGTCGGCTACGTACTACGACAACACAACGCCGGAACTGCTCGCGGGAACGGGATTCACGCGCGAGACTGCACAGCAGTTGGACGCATTAGCACCAGGCCTTGCGGACAAACTCGACGGCTGGGTCCAGCGATACGCGCTTGAGACGGGCAGCGAGCAGGGCTTTCGCTGGCACCTCAGCACAATGCGGGGTAACTGTACCCGTGCGCCGGGCTGGCCCCGCGCCTGCTCAGTGTTCAGTCTGTTGGCGATCGATCTCCCTACCCACCGTTGACAAAGCCGCTTCAAGATCGGCCTGCTCGCAGGTGTATTGTACTTTCTCTACTCTTCCGCCCAGCGCAACGATCCGACGGACGCGCAGATTTCTGATGATGCCGATCCGCACCGAGAGAAGTTCGACTCCGTCAGGTATAGAAACTTTGACAGATCGGCCTTGCAGGGAGATCGACAACCATCGCCCCGACCGCGAGAAGCCATCGATCACACCGCTCAAAGATTCGCGTATTTTGGTTCTCTCGACTCCCAATTCGTCCGACTCCACTTGCGGCGCTCCACTATCCTGATCTCTTACAAACGAGAGAACACCTTGCTTTACTTGCGTCGCCCGTCTCGTACCGTCGCCACTATTACTAGAATAGGCTGCGCCACTCCCGGCGTGACAGAGGTTCAATACCAACTGGGCGACTGTCTTGCCTGAGAGATTGACGGACGGCAATGGCCCCGACTCGGTAGGCCTTCTGCCCACTTTCTGCTCGACCCGCACTTCGTCGCCCTCGCACGTAATAGCGACGAACGTACAGTGCGCGCGCGAGTAATATTCGCGGAGCAACTCGCCCGCGCAGCCCAGGATACGACTTACCTCATCTGCCATGTGGGATCCTCCCCTTTCCCAAATAGCTTGAGGCCGTCGCACGCGTGCAACCACTTTTTGTGCTACACAGTGGATGAAAATGTGATCTGCGTCGCAATTGGATTCAAGTGAGAGCCAGCAAGTCCGGGATGGGGGCTCGCGCGGCTCGGCGACCTTATGCATAGCGGAAAATGACAGTTCAATAGCGAATGCGCCCGAGGTCGCGTGCGACCAACACGGCGACCCCGACGAATCGGAGCAGCGCTCGTCCCCGCCCGTGGCCCCGACCCTGTAGCCTAACCTCTTGATTTTTGGCCTCAACTTTGTAACCGCTGGGCGCGATTCGCCGGAGCATTTCGGCCCCCACCTCGCGCTCAATGGCGGCGCGGCATGGCAAAGTCGGCGCGCCTAAACGAAGCATCCGGTCCATCAGCACCAGAAACTTTCGACAATCCGATAGGGAAACCGTGCCATCGAAGGCGCGATCCAGTTTCCGGCACATCTCCCGGGCATCGGTCATCTGGGGTAGATGCCACGAGCGAGCAGGGCCAACGATCGGTTCCCGATCTGGCGTTTCCAGCCACCGCAGATCCCTGACGATTGCAGCCGGGTTCGCCAAAGGCCGCGCATTGCTGCAGGCTGTAGCCAGGGCCGAGAGCCAAGCTGCTGCGTGGTCCCGGTTTCCACCATGCAAATCGAGCAGGTGCTGCGGTCCGCGCTCCAGGTAGGACCTCAACTCGACCATCGTCCTGAGAATCCCGCTACCGCGAACCGAAATCCGGATCGATCGCGTCTGCTCCGCTTCACTTTGGGGAGGCAACGGGGAAACAGGGGGCGCCAGGGCCTTGCAAGCCAGCTCAAGCGCATGCAGCAACGCTTCGCTCGCCGGTTTTTCAGCCACTGACAGGGCGTTGCGGAGCGAGGCTTCACCCACCCCCATTGCGCGTGCAACGGCGCTGACCGGTGCCGCGCCACTGCGTGCCTGATACTCGTGAATCGCAAGCTCGCCAAAGAAATGGAAGTAGTACGTTGCCGTCGTCGTCCGCCGGGCGTGCCCAAGCTGGCGGCTCGCGCGTAGGAGCCGCGTCCCCGGCGGCATCTCCTCAAGTTGAGGCGGAGCCGCCCGGCCCTGGAATAGCGGCCAGGTCAACACAGGGGATTTCGGCACCAGCGCCTGCAAGAGCCAAAACGATCCGGTGGTGTGCCGCCCCGAATACAGACGATGATCCGTAGGTCCCCTCGTTGCCACGATCGCTGCCCCGTAGAGCTTGGGGAGAAACGTCGCTAGCGCGTCGGGTGCGATGTCGACCGCGGAGAACATTTGCCTGGTCCCGCGGTGTGCGGCAATACGGCGTGTTGCGCGCAAGGCATTTCTCAAGGAATCCAGTTGGGAGATCCCGAATTCCGTATGGGGAAAATCGGTATCAAGCCGGATGGTTCGCTTCGAGGGCTTGTTTTTGAGACGGCGGAGACGATGTGTCCGAACGCGTAGGAAACTCGCGTCGCCGACCTCAAAGTAGTCGTCGGCGCGCAGCCACGTGGCCTCGGCCGATCGGAGCCCAAACCGTTGCGTGACAACTGCTAGACGCCGAGCCTGGTCGAACAGCGGTTCCGCCGCAGCAGAGCTCTCATCTGCGGCCCAGCGCGACAGCTCAGATAGGGCTCGATCCGCCTCATGATCGCCCGTGAGGTAGGGGCGCGCGGCATCGATCAGCGCTGCGGCGAGATGGTCTGGCAACTCGGCGTCCGGCGACTCCCATCCGAAACTGTTGCCATGACGCACCAAGCGGCTGAAGAGATGGAATGCCTTGACGATCCGCCCTCCCCTGAGCGGGGCTAGGATATCGTCGAGGAGCTCGGCGAGGGCTTCCTCGGAAGGTTCCGGCAGGCCACGTCTGCGGACGGATGCAAACAGCGGAGAAACGACGGTCGCGCAGTACTCATGAGCCGCACTGACTGCCAAACCCTGCCGGAGCAGCGCGGCCAGCCAGTCTGCCGGCGCCTGTATCCAGGGGCCGTTGGCCTCGTCCTTCGCCAGCCGATCAAGTGCTTCGATGGCCTGGTCTCGCTGCGTCGTGCGTGTCGGGTTTTTACCTGCGCCGCTGCGTCGAAGGTACCAGAACATCTGCTTGAGCGCATCGGCTAGCGCGTCCTTGGCCACGGACCCTTCATCAGACAGATGAAGGACAGTCCCAGGCTGTGCCTTTGCGCACAAAGCGCCGGTCTGGAGTTGCCACATGCGCTCGGGCGATAAATCTCTGGCGGGAATGGTTCCGTCCTCGTAGGCGGCCAGCAGGCCGGATCCCGTCAACCGCCGCCCCATCGCCGCAAGCTTGCAAAGGGTTTCGAGCGGTTGAGATCGTTCGCCAAGCTCACTCGTCAGGAATGCCGCAATGCGGTCCGGAAGCGTCTCAAGAACCGTATCGAGGACTTCCGGATTCCTGGCGAGCTTGGCAGTCACCCGGGCTGCGAACAAAGCACTGAGTGCGACCAGCGTGACGCCAAACACGATCGTTTTGTGATTCGGCTCTTCTGCGCGCTCGAAGTCGTTGGCTCTGGCGGCGCGACCGGGGTCGAATTCCAGTTCAACGAGAACGGCGTCCGTCCGGTTTGGATACGGGAATACTCTCCTCAGTCCACGCAGCACCTGCTTCAACCGCTCCGGGTTCGTCAGCCCGCCCTCTACGACTAGCAGGACCGAGCCCCAGACCAGCCATTCCTCAAGAGACGCCGGCGTCGTCGCGTGCAATTTACTGGAGACGAGGGAGCACCAGCGCGCGGCATCAGTGCAGGCAGGAGAAATTCTGGGAGCGGCCGGTTTCCACTTGAACAAGGGTGTCAGCCGTCCCCAGACCTTCCATCGATGTGACCTCACCTGGGCACGAAGAAACTCGATCAGGACTTCGCGCGCGATTCGCTCTTTCTCCGGCGTATCCGCAACTTCCGCGACGCCGATCTTGAGCGCAGACACTTCGGCCTGCGCGAGAATCAGGCCCTTTTGTGGCGACTTCGGATCATATCGCTCATAAAGAGCCGCCATCAGGCCTTCGCACCGTTGCAGGATTTCGGTCCTAAAGGCCTGCCGATCGGCCGACTTCATCCCGGATAGCGAAAGGCGCCTGCGCTCCCGGCGCCAAAACGCCTCCTCAGCCCTCAATATCTTTGCAGCGGTCCTGGATGTGAGGCGTGTATTCGACGCTGCCTCGCCGGGAGCGATACGAATTGGCATCCATCCGTCCTGCGATAGGACCTCGTCGAGTGCGTCCGCTATGGCTTTTGACCATGCTGGAATAGGAACCGGATCATCTTCAGCCCCATGGTCGACGTCCATCGCGTGGCCGAGCTGTCGATAGATGTTGCCTGGTGCGACGCCATGTTCGAGAAGCCGGGTGGCCATGCGCGCACGCAGGAGGGGCAGTGGGAACGGGCATTCTGTCCAATGCTGCTGAAGATCCTGACGGTTCAGTGGACGAAGGGCGTCGGAGCTGACATCGACGACCGCGAATAGGCTGCTGCTCCCGTTCGCTAAATCCATGAGGGCTTTCGCTGCCCCCGGGCTTTCCCGGTCCAGTCGGTTCGCAAGCGTCAGCGCTGCTCTGCGCACCTCGCGAATTTGCTCGATGACTCCACGTGTGAGCGCAACCACACGCGCGACTTGCCAGAGATCAGCAATCTTGTCGCCGAATACAGCCAGGTAAATGTCGTAGTCGAAGCTGCGCGCGGTGATCTGCGCAAGACGAAAGGTTTGCCGATGGCCAGTCGCCGCGAGAAAGAAGCAGGCGCAGTAGATGACCAGGGCGTTGAATGCCTGTATCGGATTTGTGCGCCGAATCGCCGCCAAAGTGCGGTCTTTCAGAGCTTCGACTGCTGTCTTGACCGCCTGCAATTGAAGAGCGGCCGCCGGCGCGCCAATCCTTCCTGCTGAGCGGGGTTCCTTGGAGTGGCGCTGGAATTCGTCCCCCAGCATCCAACGAAGGGCTTTCGCGTAGACCCCTACGATCCGATTGGCCTCGAAAGAGTAGTAGTGTAAAGGCGCGGTCGATCGACCGAGCGACTCCCCGACCACGATCTGCGCGTCAAACAATGCCCCGGAGCACGTGTAGACCGCAATCGGGAGGGTTTTGCGGAAGCGCGTCAGCGTGAACCGCGGTGTGATTCCCCGCAGCTTCAACAGTGTGCGTTCGTCTGGCTGGTCCTGCAATTCCAGCGCGAGAACTTCGGCCGCTCTGGATCCCAAGCTGCCCAGCGCGGACGCAATCCATTCTGGCATCGGCAATCCGCACGATTGCGCCGTCCAAGCCATCGCGTTCCGTTGAGCATCGGTCTTAGGCGACCAGAAGCGTTCGTGGTCCGGGATCGTGGTTTTCCAGCAATCCCGCGCGATGGAGAAGGCGAATTCTGAAGCCGGCTCGGCCGGGCAGCCGCGGTAAATCCATTCCAGGACCGCCCGGCGTGTAACCAGGAATGCGCGCGCCGTGATTCCGCTCAATGCAATACTTACAATGTCGAGTTGACCACGGATATCAGAACGTGTGGCTGGATCGAGACATCTCTCCAGCCAGCTCATGCATGCCCGGAACTCAACCGGCGTCAAGGATTCTTCGCTGTCGGGTAGAAGCGGAGCGAGCATCTTGAGGATGTGTGAATCGACTGCGAGGCGTTCCAGCTCCGCCGGCTTGACCGGCCGAGCGAGGTTGGGGCGCGGTGGGGCTTTATCAGAAGCCGGCTCATCTTCCTCGTCGTCGTCGTCCCCTTCAACCTCGAGGTTTCGCTCTTCCTCCACCAGGTCGTTTTCCGGGATGCCGTCCTCTATGAGCTGTGAATCGTCCGAAAGCGAGGAAGAGCGCCAAGGTTTCTTGATCTCAAGGGTGTGGAGCGCCTTGGCATGGGACAGGAGTTGGCGGAATACCGTGTTGATGCTGTCTTGGAGCTTGAGGAGTTCAGTGGATTCACACCTAAGCACCGGATCGGTCGGACACCCAGCAGCCGCGAGCGCAAGCTGCTGCCCCAGTCCGGCCACCCAGTTTAGGATTGCAGGCCTGACTTGGTCGGCTCGATCAGACCAAAGAAATCGGCACCAGCGATTACGCTGCTGCTGCTCATCGAGGTGACGCAGCGGATAGCACTTGCCGAGCATCCACCGCAGTAGCGCGGCTCGCATCCAGAGGGCAAGGTCGGCCTGCTTCCCGCCTCCAACCAGCGCCGAGTGCAGCGGGGAGCTGCGCAGGAATCCACCCATCGCGGCGGCGGATGTTTGGGTACGTATCGCTAAGCGGTCGTATTCGAAGTCCGTGCAGAGATCGGCCAGCTTTGCCAGATCGGAGCTGACCCCGGCGAACAGCCAGGGAAAAGCGCCCTCTGCGGCGCGCGCGAGCTTTGCTATGTCGGCGCCGCACGGTATCGCGTAATTGCCGCCAATTCTCACCACACGCAGGTGGTGAGATTCGAGCCATCGAAGGTCGGCGAGTTGAAGACGGGGAAGGGGTCGGCTATCCTCCTGGCGCATGAGACACATATATCATGTCACTGCATGAGATGCCCACAAAACACATGAGATAGTATTTATTAGATGGCAATCGGCATTATTATTAATCAACAAGTTACGATAACTACAACGCTGCACACCGATCTAGCCATTCTATTATCTGATTAGATCGATAGTATTCTTTGGCCTCCGAAGGCAGGCAAGTTCGAATCTTGCCGGGCGCGCCAATTCCCTCCCGTGCCGGTCCCCCCGCGCATCCCGCGCCCGGGGTGCGGCTGCGCGCCGCGATGCCGTCCGGCCGCGCCGCCCCTGCGCGGGCCCGCCCGCGGCCGGCCAGCTTCATCCCCGACGAAGCCCCGGCTCCGTTCCGCTGACAGACGAACGGCGGTCTCGCCGCGATCGGCGTGGGCTTCGTATGTGCATGACATGCTAATATTGTTCTCATACGATTGGCCTGAAGGGCGGGACGATGGTCGCGGTGATCGAGGCAGCCAGGGCGGGCCTGTTCCGGCGCGACCAGTGGGCCCGTAATCTGGTCGCCGGGGTGATCGTCGGCGTGGTGGCCCTGCCGCTGGCGATGGCCTTCGCCATCGCCTCGGGGGTCAAGCCCGAGCAGGGCATCTACACCTCGATCGTCGCCAGCATCGTCGTCTCGCTGTGCGGCGGCAGCCGCATCCAGATCGCCGGGCCGACCGGCGCCTTCATCGTGATCCTCGCCGGCGTGACCGCCCAGCAGGGCGTCGACGGCCTGCTGCTGGCCACCGGCATGGCCGGCGTGATCCTGGTGCTGCTCGGCGTGGCCAGGTTCGGCGGGGTGCTGCGCTACATCCCGGACCCGGTGATCGCCGGCTTCACCGCCGGCATCGGCGTGATCATCTGGGTCGGCCAGTGGAAGGATTTCTTCGGCCTGCCGGCGCCGGCCGGCGCGCACTTCCACCAGAAGCTGCTGCACCTGCTGCAGGCCTTGCCCGGGCTGCACCCGGCGACGACCCTGCTGGCGGCGCTGAGCCTGCTGCTGGCGATCTACGCGCCGCGGCTGCCCGGGCTGGCGCGGGTGCCCGGTCCGCTGGTGGCGATGGTGGCGGCCACGGCGGTTCAGTCGCTGTTCGCCTTCGACGGCGTGGCCACCATCGCCAGCACCTTCGGCGGCATTCCGCGCGGCCTGCCGCACCTGGGCCTGCCGGCGGTGAGCTTCGAGCGCCTGCTGACGCTGGTGCCCTCCGCCTTCACCATCGCCATGCTCGGCGCGATCGAGTCGCTGCTGTCGGCGGTGGTCGCCGACGGCATGGCCGGCACCCGCCACGACTCGAACCAGGAGCTGATCGGCCAGGGCCTGGCCAACATCCTGACGCCGCTGTTCGGGGGCTTTGCCGCGACCGGCGCCATCGCCCGCACCGCCACCAATTTCCGCAACGGCGCGACCAGCCCGCTGGCCGGGGTGGTCCACGCCCTGACCCTGCTGCTGATCCTGCTGCTGCTGGCGCCGCTGGCGGGGCGGATCCCGCTGTGCGCGCTGGCGGCGATCCTGTTCGTCGTCGCCTGGAACATGAGCGAGGCCCGGCACGTGGCGCGGATGGTGCGCACCGCGCCGCGCGCGGATGTCTTCATCCTGCTCATCACCTTCGGCCTGACCGTCTTCGCCGACCTGGTGGTGGCGGTCAACGTCGGCGTGATCCTCGCCATGCTGCAGTTCCTGCGCCGCATGTCGGCGGCGGTGGAAGTACTGCGCGTCGACGACCATAGCCTGCGCGCCGAGCTGGAGGAAAGCGGGCTCGGCGCGCTGCCGCGCGACGTGCTGGTCTATTCCATCGAAGGCCCGTTCTTCTTCGGCGCGGTGGAAAGCCTGGAGCGGACCCTGGCGCAGACCCACACCGATCCGCGCTGCATCATCATCCGCCTCAACCGCGTGCCGTTCATGGACATCACCGGCATCCAGGCGCTGGAGGAGGCGACGCAGAACCTGGAGCGGCGCGGCGTGCGGGTGCTGCTGTGCGACGCCCGGCCGGGCGTGGTGCGCAAGCTGCTGCGCGCCGGCCTGGCGCGGCGCGACGGCGGCCCGCGCCGCTACCTGCGGGATTTCCGGACGGCGCTGCTGGCCTGCGCCTGAGGCGCCTCAGTCGGCCGGCCTGCGCGCGGGCTTGCTCTTGTAGTCCACGCCGTGCCGGGCCAGGTATTCGCGGATCATCTGCCGCACCACCTGCGACGGGGTGAGGTCCTGCGCGGCGCACAGTTTTTCGAAGGCGCGCTTCTTGTCGGGGTCGATCAGCAGGGTCAGGCGCGCGGTTTTGCTTTCCATGGCGGAATATTAGCATGCGATGCTAATCAAATTAGAATCGGCGACGGTGCGCGCCGAGGCTGCGGGCGGCGCCCGGCCGGTTTTTTAATATAATGCGGCGCCTGTAAGCCCCCGCCGAGGGGCCGGCGACCATTCCACCAACGCAGCGCCGGATCGGGTCCGTCCCGCCATCCTTCTGGAGAACACTGTGAGCGGCAATAACGACAAGGCCTTCGTAACTTCCTTTGCGGGCGTGATCGGCGTCCTCGTCGCGTTCACCGCCACCATCATCGGCATCGGCATCTACCTGGCCAGCGGCAGCGGCGTCGACCAGGCCGTGGTCGACAAGTCGGTGCAGGAGCGCATCGCCCCCATCGGCACCGTCATCACCGACCCGGCGGCCCTGATGAAGGCCGCGGCCGCTCCCGCGCACGCGCCGATGAGCGGCGAGCAGATCGTCGGCAGCGTGTGCAGCGCCTGCCACGGCAGCGGCATGCTCGGCGCGCCGAAGATCGGCGACAAGGCCGCCTGGAGCGCCCGCCTCAAGGCGGCCGGCGGCATCGACGGCCTGGTCGGTTCGGCGGCCAAGGGCAAGAATTCCATGCCCCCCCGCGGCGGCAACCCGGACCTGAGCAACGACGAGCTCAAGGCCGCCATCCAGCAGATGCTGAAGCAGACCGGCGTCAGCGGCTGACCGCCGGAATTTCCGTTGCGCCTCAAACGCCTGGCCTCTCCGCCAGGCGTTTTTGCTTGGGTCTCCGGCAAGGCGATGGCACGGTACATGCGTAAGCTCTGTTCGCTGCATCGTTCAGCGAATAAATACCTAAGGAGTGTCATGAAAAAGAAGTACGTGGGGCTTTTCACCTCGGCCGGTCTCGCCTGCCTTCCTGTCGTGGCCAGTGCGGCGGGTCCGACGTTGAGCGATGTGCTGGTCAACTCGGGAATCACCGCCAATGGCTACGTCAGCGCTTCTTATGACGCCACGCTGAACAGCACCAATGGCGCCACCGCCGGCGCGGTGCCGCTGCACGAGTTCGACACCAACTCGAATTCGTTCTACCTCAACCAGGCCGCCCTGACCCTGTCCTACCTGCCGACCTCCGGCTTCGGTGGCCTGGTCAACGTCATCGCCGGCGAGGACGCCAAGGTCATCAACACCAGCTACCAGGGCGGCACCCCCAGCGGCAACGACTTCGCCCTGACCCAGGGCTATGTCCAGTACGCCGTGGGCAACCTCACCGTCATCGGCGGCCGCTTCGTCACCCTGGCCGGCGAGGAAGTGATCGACGACACCAAGAACGCCAACATCTCGCGTTCGCTGCTGTTCACCAACCTCGAGCCGCTGGTCCACACCGGCGTGCGCGCCACCTACAAGGTCAGCGACCTGCTGACCGTCAATGGCGGCTTCAACAATTCCGCCTTCGGCAACTCGCAGGACACCAACAAGTTCAAGACCTTCGAGGCCAATGCCACCCTCACCCCGAGCAGCACGGTCACCATCGCCCTGACCGACTACTACGGCGTGGACGGCGGCGGCGCCAGCCAGACCAAGAACAACTTCTTCGACGTCGTCGGTTCCTGGCAGGCCACTCCGGCCCTGCTGCTGGCGGTGAACGGTGACTATGTGCGCAGCATCGGCACCCTCAACACCATTCCGGGCGCCATCGTCGGCTCGTTCGCCGGCACCCCCGGCAGCGACACTCTCGCCGGCCTGGCCCTGTACGGCACCTATGCCATCAACGACAGCTGGAAGGCCTCGCTGCGCGGCGAGTACGTCTACGCCAAGGGCTCTCCGGCGGGTTCGGACTCCGGCATCGGCCACGTCGCCGAGCTCACCGCCACCATCGACTACGCCGCCGCCAAGTCCTTCGACGTGCTCGGCGAGTTCCGCGAGGACTACGGCAGCGTGACCGCTCCGGGCTTCGACGCCGGCATCTTCCCGGGCGCCACCAACACCACCACCGGCACCCAGAAGAGCCAGACCGAGTTCCTGATCAAGGCCATCTACAAGTTCGGCACCCCGGCGCCGACGACCTGAGCCTCCGGCCGTACCCGAAGGGCCGCCGCGAGGCGGCCCTTTTTTATTGCGCGGCGCTTCGCTACCGTGCTTCATCCGCACGACGCGAACCCGGCACTCACCCGCATGAAGGCCCGCCTGCTGCTCCCGCTGCTGCTCCTGGCGCTGTCCGCGCCGGTGCGCGCCGACTGGTTCAGCGGCAACCTGGGCCTCGCCAGCGACTACCTGTTCCGCGGCCTGGACCAGACCAACGGCCCGGCCGTGCAGGGCGGCCTGGACTACGTCCACCACAGCGGGCTTTACGCCGGCGGCTGGGCCAGCAACAACCGCAGCGCCGGCGGCGGCGAGTTCGATCTCTACGGCGGCTACACCCGGCCGCTGCACCTGTTCGGCCTGCTCAACGCCACGCTCGACGCCGGCGTCACCGGCTACGTCTACAGCGGCGAGCGCGGGCCGCCGCTCGGCGGCGGCAGCCAGGATTTCGCCGAAGTCTATGGCGGCCTCGCCGCCGGGCCGGTCGCATTCAAGGCCAGCTTCGCGCCGGACTACGCCGGCCGCGGGGCGCCGGGCTGGTACCTGCAGGGCCTGCTGCGCTATCCGCTGCCCTGGGACTTCAGGCTGCGCGCAAGCCTGGGCTATGGCCTCGGCGCCGGTGTGCAGCGCCAGACCGCGCCATTGAGCGCCGACGGGCGCGGCCATGCCTACCTGGACTATGCGCTGCGCCTGAGCCGCGGCCTGCCGTGGTGGGGGCTGGAGTCCTGGGCCGAGGTGGCGGGGACCGATCTGCACCTGGCGGACGGCGCGCAGGGCGGCGCCGGCCAGCCCAGGTTCCTGGCGGGGCTGCGCAAGGACTTCGACTGGTAGCCCGGTAGATTCCGCTCGGGGAATGGCCGGCCTGCGGACCGGCCTAGGTTTGGCGGTCCAGCTGCCGGTAGCGCAGCGATTCGGCGATGTGCGCCGGGGTGAGCGCCGGCAGGCCGGCGAGGTCGGCGATGGTGCGCGCCACCTTGAGCACGCGGTGATACGCCCGCGCCGACAGCGACAGGCGGCTCAGCGCCAGGGTCAGCAGCTGACGCGAGGCCTCGTCCAGGGCGCAGTCCCGCTCCAGCTCCTTCGGCTCCAGCGCCGCGTTGGCCTTGCCGGCGCGGGCCAGCTGCCGCTCGCGCGCCCGCATCACCCGCTCGCGCACCACGGCGCTGGCTTCGGCCTGCGGCGCCTGCTCCGCGGTGAGCTCGGCCGAGTCCAGGCGCGGCACGAACACCTGCAGGTCGATGCGGTCGAGCAGAGGACCGGAAATGCGGCCGCGGTAGCGCGCCACCTGGTCCGGGGTGCAGCGGCAGCGCCCGGCGCTGTCGCCGAGATAGCCGCAGGGGCAGGGGTTCATCGCCGCCACCAGCTGGAAGCGCGCCGGGAAGTCCACCTGCCGCGCCGCGCGCGACACCGTGATCTGGCCGCTCTCCAGCGGCTCGCGCAGCACTTCCAGCACGCTGCGGTCGAACTCCGGCAGCTCGTCGAGGAACAGCACGCCGTGGTGCGCCAGGGTGATCTCGCCCGGCCGCGGCAGGGCGCCGCCGCCGACCAGGGCCACGCCCGAGGCGGTGTGGTGCGGCGCGCGATAGGGGCGCAGGCCCCAGTCCTGCGGATCGAAGCCGCCGTTGCCGACCGAGGCCACCGCCGCCACTTCCATCGCCTCGGCCTCGCTCAGCGGCGGCAGGATGCCGGGCAGGCGCACCGCCAGCATGCTCTTGCCGGCGCCGGGCGGACCGCACAGCAGCAGCGAATGGCCGCCGGCGGCGGCGATCTCCAGGGCGCGCCTGGCCTGGAACTGCCCGCGCACCTCGGCCAGGTCGGGCACGGCGCGCTGGCCCATCACCGGCGGCCGGGGCGGCAGGCTGGGCAGGCCCGCGCCGTGCAAAACGGCGCAGAGCGCACCAAGTTGGTTCGCCGCCTTCAGTTCGCAGCCGCTGGCAAGCCGGGCTTCCTCGGCGTTTGCCTCCGGAACGAGCAGCTTGCGCCCCGTTTTGGAGCATTTGATCGCCGCCGGCAGCACGCCCCGCACCGGGCGGATCTCGCCGGTCAGCGACAGCTCGCCCAGCACCTCCAGCTCCGCCAGGGGCGCCAGCGGGATCTGGTCGGAGGCGGCGAGGATGCCCAGGGCGATGGGCAGGTCGAAGCGGGCGCCCTCCTTGGGCAGGTCGGCCGGGGCCAGGTTGACGGTGATGCGGCGGTTGGGGAACTGGTAGCCGCTGTTGAGGATGGCGGCGCGCACGCGGTCGCGCGACTCGCGCACCGCCGCCTCGGGCAGGCCGACGATGTTCAGCCCCGGCAGCCCCGGCGACAGGTCGACCTCGACCGTCACGGGATCGGCGACCAGGCCGTTCTGCGCGCGGCTGTGGACCGTGGCGAGGCCCATGAGGGCTTCAGCTCTCGCTCTCGACCTTGCCGGGCAGCTTCTTCTCCAGCGCCTTCAGGCGCTTCTCCAGCGCCGCCAGCCTGGCCTGGGTGCGGGACAGCAGCTCGGCCTGGGTATCGAAGCGCTCGCGGCTGACCAGCTCCAGGCGGTCGAGGTTGGCGCGCAGCACGGCGCGGAAGTTGTCCTCCAGCTCGGCGCGCAGGCCGCGCAGGCCCGGCGGCAGCACGCGCGACAGGCGCGCCGCCAGGTCTTCCAGTTGCTTGGGGTCCAGCATGAATGGCTCTCCGTTTGGGCGGAGTCTAGCTGCCCCGCCGCAGCGGCGCACGATGGCCGCCGCGAATCCGCCGCAAGCCGCGCCGCAGGCTGCCGCGGAGGGCCCTGGCACGCTCCATGCTTCAACCGCCTAGCTACGCCGTCGGGGGCTGATTTTTCGGGCGGCGGGGTTCACTGGGCAGTTCTACCGCTGCAGGAAAGAGGAGTTGCATTCCATGAAATTGATCACAGCCATCATCAAGCCTTTCAAGCTTGACGAGGTGCGTGAGGCACTGTCGGAGATCGGCGTCGCCGGCATCACCGTCACCGAGGTCAAGGGCTTCGGCCGCCAGAAAGGCCACACCGAGCTGTACCGGGGCGCCGAATACGTCGTCGACTTCCTGCCCAAGGTCAAGATCGAAGTCGCCGTCACCGACGACAAGCTCGATCCGGCCATCGAGGCCATCAGCAAGGCGGCACACACCGGCAAGATCGGCGACGGCAAGGTGTTCGTGCTGTCGCTGGACCAGGCCATCCGCATCCGTACCGGCGAAACCGGCAAAGACGCACTCTAAGGAGTCCATAACAATGCTTTCCCTTTCCAACCTGGTTCGCGTCCTGCTGTTCGCGGTGTTCGCCGCGTTCGGCAGCATGGCCTGGGCCGACGAAGCCCCGGCCGCCGCGCCCGCCGCCGCCTCTTCCTCCGGCGGCGCTGCCGCCGCCGCTCCGGCCGCTCCGGCGGAGGCCGCTCCCGCTGCCGCTGCGCCGGCCGCCGATGCCGCCGCCGCTCCCGCGCCGAAGTGCGGCGACAAGGGCTTCGAGTGCAACAAGGGCGACGTGGCGTGGATGATGACCTCCACCGCCTTCGTGCTGTTCATGACCGTGCCGGGCCTGGCCCTGTTCTATATGGGCATGGTGCGCACCAAGAACGCGCTGTCGACCACCATGCAGAGCTTCTCGATCTTCTGCGTGGTCGCGGTGCTGTGGGTGATCTACGGCTACAGCGTGGCCTTCACCGCCGGCAACCCGTTCTTCGGTTCGTTCGACAAGCTGTTCATGGCCGGCGACGATCCCACCACCGCGGTGGCCGCGACGTTCAGCAAGGGCATCTACCTGCCCGACTACGTCTACTGCATGTTCCAGCTGACCTTCGCCGCCATCACCGTGGCGCTGATCTCCGGCGGCTACGCCGAGCGCTTCAAGTTCAGCGCGATGATCATCTTCAGCATCCTGTGGTTCACCTTCGCCTACCTGCCGGTGGCGCACATGGTGTGGTACTGGGATGGTCCGGACGCCTACACCGACCAGAAGGCGGCCGACCTGGCGGCGACGCACGCCGGCTTCATCTTCAACAAGGGCGCGCTGGACTTCGCCGGCGGCACCGTGGTGCACATCAACTCCGGCATCGCCGCCCTGGTCTGCGCCATCCTGCTGGGCAAGCGCAAGTCGGTCGGCGCCCCGCACAGCGTGACCATGACCGCCATCGGCACCGGCATGCTGTGGATGGGCTGGTTCGGCTTCAACGCCGGCTCCGCCCTGGAAGCCACCGGCGCCGCCGGCCTGGCCTTCTTCAACACCCTGTTCGGCACCGCCGTGGCCGGTTGCGCCTGGGCCCTGACCGAGTGGGTGCTGAAGGGCAAGCCCAGCCTGCTGGGCGTGTGCTCCGGCATCGTCGCCGGCCTGGTCGCCATCACCCCGGCCGCCGGCTACGTCGGCCCGCTGGGCGCCCTGGTCACCTGCGCCGTGGCCGGCGTGGTCTGCCTGATCGCCTCGACCAAGGTCAAGCACATGCTCGGCTACGACGACGCCCTCGACACCTTCGGCGTGCACTGCGTCGGCGGCATCATCGGCTCGCTCGGCACCGGCATCTTCGTCAACCCGAAGTTCGGCGGCACCGGCGTCTACGACTACGTCGCCAACAAGGTGGCGGACTTCGATGCCGGCGCGCAGATCATCTCGCAGCTGTGGGACATCGGCATCACGCTGGTCTGGTCCGGCGGCGTGGCCCTGGTGGTCCTGCTGGCGCTGAAGTTCACCATCGGCATCCGCTCCAGCGACGCCGATCAGGAAGAAGGCCTGGACATCGCCGACCACGGCGAGAAGGCCTACAACTACTGATCGCCTGCGGCAATCTTTCCTAACAGGGGTTGTACCTGGGGCGGGCCGGCAACGGCCCGCCCTTTTTTTGTGGGCTCGGCGGGCTTTCGCGGTGCTAAACTCGGCCAGAGCACTCCAAGGACCCGACCATGAAAATGCTGATCGCCATCATCAAGCCGTTCCGCCTCGACGCGGTGCGCGAGGCGCTGGCCGAGGCCGGGGTGCAGGGCATGACGGTGACCGAGGTGCGCGGCTTCGGCCGCCAGAAGGGCCACACCGAGCTGTACCGCGGCGCCGAGTACACGGTGGACCTGCTGCCCAAGATCAAGATCGAGGTGGCCCTGGCGCCGGACATGGTGGACAAGGCGGTCGAGGCGATCCAGAAGGCGGCGAAGACCGGCCAGATCGGCGACGGCAAGATCTTCGTCTACGACTTGAACCAGGCGGTGCGCATCCGCACCGGCGAGGCGGGCGTTGGCGCGGTCTGAACGGGCCGATAGTGCCCATGTATCGGCCAGGGACGGAATGACGACGGGGAGCGATATGCAGAAGATTTCATCGAGGACGGGCGCGTGGTTGCTGGGAGCGGCCCTGCTGCTGGGCAGCGCCGGCGCGCTGGCGCAGCAGCCGCCGCAGCTGTACCGCTGGGTCGACAAGGACGGCCACGTCCACTACGGCGACTCGGCCCAGTCCCCCGGCGCCCGGCCGGTGAACCCCAAGCTGCTCAACAGCGGCGAGGACGACGCGGCGGGCGCCGACGAGCGCAAGGCGACGGCGGAAAAGCAGGCCGATTGCAAGCGCCGCGCCGATGAATACGTCCGCTACCGCGACGCGGCCGGCTTCACCGAAACCGACGCGCTCGGCAACAGCCGCAGCTACACCTCCGAGGAAATGGACAAGCTGCGCGCGCACAAGCGCCAGGACCTGATCGATCACTGCGGCGCCGCGGCATTGCCGCCCGATGCGCCGGCCGCCGCGGCACCCGCCGCGCCGCAGTCCTGAGGCCGCGGGCCGGCCGCCGCTTCAGCCGGCCAGCGCCTGCTTGACGAAGTTCGGGGTGGCGAACGCCGCCCGGTGCGTTTCCGCGTTGTAGAACTTGGTGCCGAGCGCGGCGAGGGCCGCCTCGTCCAGCCGCTGCGCCAGCTCGCCGGCGGTTTTCTGCGCCACCGAGGCCGACCACCAGCCGGACGGGTAGATCGGTTGCGGGAAGTGCAGCAGCCGGGTCTGGGCGAAGCCGGCCTCGCGCATGAAGCGGTGCATCTCGGCGATCAGTGAGAGATGCAGCAGCGGCGACTCGGACTGCTGCACCAGCAGGCCGCCCGGGCGCAGCGCCTTGATGCAGTCCAGGTAGAACTTGCGGCCGAACAGCCCCTCCGCCGGCCCCACCGGGTCGGTGGAGTCGATGATGATCAGGTCCAGGCTCTCCGCCGGGGCTTGCTTCATCCAGGCGATGCCGTCGCCGAAGAACAGGGTGGCGCGCGGGTCGCCGTTGGCCACGCACAGCTCCGGGAAATACTGCTCCGCCAGGCGCGTCACGCGCTCGTCGATCTCCACCTGCACCGCACGCTTCACCTCGGGGTGCTTGAGCACCTCGCGCAGGGTGCCGCAGTCGCCGCCGCCCACCACCACCACGTCGTGCGGGGCGGGGTGCGAGTTGAGCGCCGGGTGCGACATCATCTCGTGATAGAGGAAGTTGTCGCGGGTCGAGACCATGGTGCAGCCGTCGATGGTCATCAGGTAGCCGAAAGTCTCGGTCTTGAAGATCTCGATCTTCTGGTACGGCGTCTGCTCGGCGTGTACGCGCTCGCCCAGCTTGAGCGAAAATGCAGTCCCGGTCTGTTCGACGGGCTCGGTGAACCAGCTGTTATCGAGGGACATGGTCGGCTCCTGTAAGGCTCGAGGCGGTCACGAATCTGTATTGAGCCGCGCAGTATAAGGGTGAATGGTTAAGAAAATGAGTAGCGACACCAGCAAAACGGCTCCCTGGGCCGCTGCGGACGCGGAAGCGCTGTACAACATCCCGCAGTGGGGCGAGGGCTATTTCGGCGTCAACGCCGCGGGCCACGTCGAGGTGCGCCCCTACCGCGAACGCTCGCCGGCGGCGATCGACCTGCACGAGCTGGCCGAGCGCCTGCCGCGCGAGGGCCTGCAGCTGCCGGTGCTGGTGCGCTTCACCGACATCCTCAAGGACCGCGTCGACGCCCTCACCGGCGCCTTCGCCGAGGTCATCGCCGAATACGAGTACACGGGCGCCTACACCGCCGTCTACCCGATCAAGGTCAACCAGCAGCGCGAAGTGGTCGAGGCCATCGTCCGCCACGGCGCCGCGCGCGTCGGCCTGGAGGCGGGTAGCAAGCCGGAGCTGGCGGCGGTGCTGGGCGTGGCCCCGGCCGGCGGCGTCATCGTCTGCAACGGCTACAAGGACCGCGGCTACATCCGCCGCGCGCTGATCGGCCAGAAGCTCGGCCACCGCGTCTACATCGTGGTGGAGAAGCCGGGCGAGCTGGCCCTGGTGATGGAGGAGGCGAAGAACCTCGACGTCGCCCCGCTGATCGGCCTGCGCGTGCGCCTGGCCTCGATCGGCGCCGGCAAGTGGCAGAACACCGGCGGCGAGAAGTCCAAGTTCGGCCTGTCCTGCAACCAGGTGCTGGAGTCGCTGCAGCTGCTGCGCGAAGGCGGCGCGCTCGACAGCCTGCGCATGATCCACTTCCACCTCGGCTCGCAGATCGCCAACGTGCAGGACATCCAGCGCGGCATGCGCGAGGCGGCGCGCTTCTATGCCGAGCTGCGCGCGCTCGGCGCGCCGATCGACACCGTCGACGTCGGCGGCGGCCTGGGCGTGGACTACGAGGGCACGCGCTCGCGCTCGTCCTGCTCGATGAACTACAGCCAGCGCGAATACGCGCGCAACGTCGTGCGCACCCTGCAGGAAGTCTGCGCCGAGGCCGGCCAGCCCGAGCCGAACCTGATCTCCGAGTCCGGCCGCGCCCTCACCGCGCACCACGCCGTGCTGGTGACCGAGGTCATCGACCACGAGTCGGTGCCGGCGGCGCGGCCGTCGGACCCGGAGAAGGACGAGCCGGCGATCCTGCACGAGCTGCACGACCTCCTCGCCGAAGTGGAGACGCGCGGCCCGCTGGAATGCCTGCACGACGCCGTGAGCTTCCTGGGCGAGGCGCAGGCGCAGTACACCCACGGCGTGCTCAGCCTGACCCAGCGCGCCTATGCCGAGAAGACCTACTCGGCGGTGTGCCGCGCCATCGAGCCCAGGCTCGACCCGGCGATCCGCTCGCACCGCGAGGCGCTGGACGAGCTGCGCGAGAAGCTGGCGCACAAGTACTTCTGCAACTTCTCCGTGTTCCAGTCGGTGCCCGACGCCTGGGCCATCGAGCAGGTGTTCCCGATCCTGCCGATCCACCGCCTCGACCAGCGCCCCGACCAGCGCGTCACCCTGTGCGACCTGACCTGCGACTCCGACGGCCGCATCGACCACTACGTCGACCGCGGCGGCCTCGAGCCCACCTTGCCGGCGCACGTGCTGCAGCCGGGCGAGCCCTACCTGCTCGGCTTCTTCATGGTCGGCGCCTACCAGGAAATCCTCGGCGACATGCACAACCTGTTCGGCGACACCAACGCCGTCAACGTGGTGGTGGATGGAGACGGCTGGAAGCTGGAAGGCGCCGAGCACGGCGACCGCACCGACGAGCTGCTGCGCTACGTCCACTTCGCCCCGGAGGAGCTGGCCCAGTCCTACCGCCGCAAGTTCGCCGGCACCGAGATGCCGCAGGCGCAGCGCAACGCGCTGCTGGCCGAGCTGGAGGCGGGCTTGTCGGGGTATACCTACCTGTCGTAGAACTTTTCCGCTGGTCATTCCCGCGCAGGCGGGAATCCAGTTGTCATCCTGGGCGCAGCGAAGGGTTTGTGCCGTCACACGCCGGGCGCGCGCGGCCAGATCCTTCGCTACGCTCAGCATGGACAGTCACCGGAGGTCTCGCGAATGATCGACTCCGTCTGGTGCGCCCTGATGGCGCGCTACAACCAGTGGATGAACCGCAAGCTGTACGCCGCCTGCGCCCAGCTCGGCCCGGCCGAATACAAGGAGGACCGCGGCGCCTTCTTCGGCTCGGCCCACGGCACGCTCAACCACCTGCTCTACGCCGACACCATCTGGATGCGCCGCTTCCAGGGCCGCCCGCTCGACGGCCTGTCCCCGCGCATGGAATTCCACCCCGAGCTGGAAGCGCTGCGCGAGATGCGCGACATCTTCGACCGGGAGATCATCGGCTGGGCCGAAAGCCTCAGCGCCGGATGGCTGGCGGCGGACTTCAGCTACGCCCGCGTCGCCGGCGGCGACTACACCCTGCCGGCCTGGCAGCTGGTGACGCACATGTTCAATCACCAGACGCATCACCGCGGCCAGCTCACCACCCTGCTGAGCCAGTTCGGCATCGACCCCGGAGTGACCGACCTCGCGGCGATGCCCGGACAGACCGCGTGATCGCCGTTCCGGCGAAAGCCGGAATGCCGCGCGCCGCGGTCCGGCACGGCTCGCCGCGGAAGTCCGGGATTGGCCGGAACGCAGGCCGGACGCCGCGCTGCGGCCGTTCAGCCGGGGCGGAGACTGTGCAAAGATTCCCGCGAAGAGCGGTGCGAAACCGGCCGCGCCGCTGACGGGAACCGCCATGCTGCACGAAATCGCCAACCAGGCCTCGCTGCTCGGCGAACGCACCCTGCAATGGATCAGCAACGCCGTCGAGCGCCAGCTCAACGGCGAGCGCTTCATGGTGGCGAACCAGACCCCGTACGAGCTGATCCTGCAGCAGGGGCTGCTGTCGGTGCGGCGCTATCCGGCGCTGGCCGAGGACTACATCCAGGCCGGCGCCGAGCCGCGCCCGGTGAAGCGGCGGCAGCACAAGGTGCCGGTGGTGCTGGTGCCGCCGCTGGCGGCGGACCCGCTGAACTTCGACCTGCTTCCCAACCGCAGCCTGGTGCGCTACCTGCTGGCCGAGGGCTTCCGCGTCTATCTGGTGGACTTCGGCAGCCCGGACATCGACCACTCCCATCTCGGCCTGGCCGACTACACCACGCGCCTGCTGCCGCAGGCGCTGCGGGCGGTGCGCGCGGACAGCGGCGAGCAGGAGCTGAGCCTGCTCGGCTACTGCATGGGCGGCCTGTTCTGCCTGATCTACGCCGGCTGGTCGCACGATCCCGGGCTGCGCAACATCGTCACCATCGCCAGCCCGATCGACGCGCACCAGATCGGCATCGCCGGACGGCTGATGGAGGCGATGAACGGCCCGGCGCGGCTGGTGCGCAAGCTCACCCCGTTCCGCATCCACAACATCGACCCGGGCCGCCTGCTGATCCCGGGCTGGGTGTCGTCGCTGGCGTTCAAGCTGACCAATCCGCTCGGCACGCTGCAAAGCTATGTGGATCTGCTGATGAACCTGTGGGACCGCGACTACGTCATCGAGCACCAGACCATGGCCACCTGGTTCAACAAGATGCACGCCTACCCCGGCGGCATCGTGCAGGACTTCGTGGTGCAGGTGGGCATCGACAACGAGCTGGCGGCCGGGCGCATCCGCCTGGGCGGGCGCAAGCAGGCCCTGCTCGACCGCATCGATTGCTCGATGCTCGCCATCGCCGGCAAGAGCGACCGCATCGTCACGGTGGAAGCGGCGCGCAAGGTGCTGGACATCGTCGCCTCCAGGGACAAGGACTTCATGCTCGCCCCGGGCGGCCATGCCGGCGTCTTCGCCGGCAGCAAGGCGCCGGCCACCACCTGGGCCCACGCCGCGCAGTGGCTGGCGGCGCGCAGCGCAGGCAAGCCGGGGCGCCGGGCGGCGCGGAAGGAAGCGGCGGCGAAGCCGGGCGCCGGTAAACGCTCCGCGCCGCGCAAGGACGCGGCGGCCGCCAGGCACCGGCCGCGCCGCTAGGATCCGCCGCGCGGTTGCTGCCTGATTCGCTCCCAGGGTGCGCCGGGACCAGGTCCTAATACCAATGCGTTATTTCGCGGCGGAAGCGCCGCGCGCAATATCCTGCCGGCACGGGCCTCTGCGCCGTGCCCGCATTCACGGCAGGAGGAGAAACATGCGCGCCGCGTCCAAGCAGCTGTACCTGTGGGTCATCCTGGCGATCGTCATCGGCGGGGCCATCGGCCATTTCGCGCCGCAGACCGGCGTCGCGCTCAAGCCGCTGGGCGACGCCTTCATCGGCCTGATCAAGATGCTGATCGGCCCGGTGATCTTCCTCACCGTGGTGCTGGGCATCGCCGGCGCGGCGGACGTGAAGAAGGTCGGCCGCGTCGGCGCCAAGAGCCTGCTGTATTTCGAGATCGTCTCCACCTTCGCGCTGGCCATCGGCCTGCTGGTGGTGAACCTGCTCAAGCCCGGCGCCGGCTTCAACGTCGATCCGGCCACGCTCGACGCCAACGCCGTGGCGGCCTATGCCAAGCAGGCGCAGAGCCAGAGCACGGTGGAGTTCCTGCTGCACATCATCCCCAAGACCTTCAGCGACGCCTTCGCCGGCGGCGGCGACCTGCTGCAGGTGCTGCTGGTGGCGGTGCTGTTCGGCATCGCGCTGTCGCGCCTGGGCCAGGCCGGGCGGCCGGTGCTGGACCTGTTCGAGTCGATCTCCAAGGCCTTTTTCGGCATGGTCGGCCTGGTGATGAAGCTGGCGCCGCTCGGCGCCGGCGGCGCCATGGCCTTCACCATCGGCAAGTACGGCATCGACAGCCTCGGCCCGCTGCTCAGGCTGATGGGCAGCTTCTACCTCACCTGCGTGCTGTTCGTGGTGCTGGTGCTCGGCGCGGTGGCGCGTCTGACCGGCTTCTCCATCTTCCGCTTCGTGCGCTACGTCCGCGAGGAACTGCTGCTGGTGCTGGGCACTTCGTCGTCGGAGTCGGCCCTGGTGCCGCTGATGCAGAAGCTGGAGCGCCTGGGCTGCTCCAGGTCGGTGGTCGGCCTGGTGGTGCCCAGCGGCTATTCCTTCAACCTCGACGGCACCAACATCTACCTGACCATGGCGGCGATCTTCGTCGCCCAGGCCCTGAACGTGGACCTCACGCTGACCCAGGAGCTGACCCTGCTGGCGGTGGCCATGCTCACCTCCAAGGGCGCCTCCGGCGTCACCGGCGCCGGCTTCATCACCCTGGCCGCGACCCTGGCGGTGGTGCCCTCGGTGCCGGTGGCCGGCCTGGCCCTGATCCTGGGCATCGACCGCTTCATGAGCGAGGCCCGCGCCCTGACCAACATGATCGGCAACGGCGTCGCCACCATCGTCATCGCGCGCTGGGAGAAGGAACTGGACCTGGGCCAGCTGCGCCGCCAGCTCGCCGCGGGCGCCGAGGTCGCGGACGGCGAGGACCTCGGGCGGCAGCCGGCGCTCGGCTGAAGCCCAACCGGCGCGGGCCGGCGGCGGAGTGCTAAGTTGCCGCCATGGAATTGCCGGTCCGCCGCCTCCGCACTCTCCTGCTCGCCGCGCTCGCCGCGGCGGGCATCGCCCTGGCGGCCTGGGAAGCCGGGCAGCAGGCGCAGCAGCGCGCGCTGCGCGAGCAGGCCGAGCAGTCGCGGCGCCAGCTGGGCCTGTATGCCGACGCCCTGCAAGCGCTGATCGAGCACTACCGCGCGCTGCCGGCGGTGCTGGCGCTGGACCCGGAGCTGCGCGCCGCGCTGCAGGGCAGCCCCGACGCGGCGCGGCAGCAGCAGCTCAGCCTCAAGCTGGAGCAGGTCAACGGCGCCGCCACCTCCTCGACCCTGACCCTGCTCGACCGTTATGGCCACGCCGTCGCGGCGAGCAACTGGCGGCGGCCGGACAGCAACGTCGGCCACGACTACAGCTTCCGCCCCTATTTCCGCCAGCTCGCCAGCGGCGACGACGGCCGCTTCTTCGGCGTCGGCGTCACCACCGGCGTGCCCGGCTACTTCCTGTCGAAGGCGGTGCGCGACGGCCAGGGCCGGCTGCTCGGCGCGCTGGTGGTCAAGCTCGAGCTGCTCGGCCTGGAGCAGGAGTGGAGCAGGGGACCGGACCTGGTCCTGGCCAGCGACAGTCATGGCGTCATCTTCCTCGCCAGCCGCCGGGAGGGCCTGTTCCGCTATCGCAGCCTGCGCCCGCTGAGCCCGGCGCAGCGGGCCGAGCTGGCGGGCGCGCAGCAGTATCCGCAGGAAGAAGTCGGCCCGCTGCCGCTGCAGGCCCTGCAGGACCTGGGGGCGGACGGCCGCGTGGTGCGGGTGGACGGGCCCGGCGGCGGCGCTTCCTACCTGTGGCAGTCCCTGCCGCTGCCCAGCGAGGGCTGGGTCCTGCACCTGCTGCGCGATCCGGCCGAAGCCGGCGCCGCCGGCCGCGTCGCCTCGCTCGCGGCGGCCGGCATCTGCCTGAGCCTGCTGTTCCTCGGCCTGTTCCTGCAGCAGCGCTGGCGCGTGGCGCGACTGCGGCGGCGCAGCCGCGAGGAGCTGGAGCAGATGGTGCGGCAGCACACCGCGGCGCTGCGCACCGCGCAGGACGGCCTGGTGCAGGCGGCGCAGAACGCGGCGCAGGGTTTCGGCCAGAGCCTGGAGCATCTGCCGCAGGGCGTCAGCGTGGTCGATGCGCAGCTGCGCCTGCTGGCCTGGAACCGGCGCTATGTCGAGCTGTTCCGCCTGCCGCCCGAGCTGATGCGGCCCGGCCGGCCGGTCGAGGACGTGCTGCGCTACAACGCCCGGCGCGGCCTGCTCGGCGAGGGCGACGTCGAGGAGGCGATCCGCCGCCGCCTCGAGCACCTGCAGACCGGCAAGCCCTACCTGTTCGAGCGCGAGCGGCCCGACGGCACGGTGCTGGAGATCCGCGGCAACCCGCTGCCTGGCGGCGGCTTCGTCACCAGCTACGCCGACATCACCGCCTACAAGAGCGCGGCGCGCGACCTGCGCACCCTGGCCGACACCCTGGAGCGGCGGGTCGAGCAGCGCACCGGCGAACTGCAGGAAGCCAAGGGCGAGGCCGAGCGCGC
>Ga0070741_10003433_pt1 | contig 39441 bp, 34 predicted proteins | sample Coa_R1_4_FD_66440 | JGI IMG/M metagenome (GOLD analysis project Ga0070741, IMG submission 66440) | Surface soil microbial communities from Centralia Pennsylvania, which are recovering from an underground coalmine fire - Coalmine... | ecosystem: Environmental > Terrestrial > Soil > Unclassified ...
ACACGAAGCGAAGCGGAGTGGGGTTGACGCCACCTGGAAGGCATGGCACCCCTCCCACCCAGACGACCATCACGCGTCAGCGCCCTCAACCCACGACAAGATCAGTTGTCCCCGATTTCCGGGCACACTCAGGGACCCCACCGCAACATGCTGTCATCTGTCACCCTCTACGAAGGCGAGGTTGCCCACGAGCGAGCCCTAGTCGTCGCCCCTGGAGGGATGCATGGCGGCCCGGTTGATCGGGGCGGGCCTCGCGGAGCGTTCGAACAGAGCCTGGATCCTGACGCGCGGTCAGGTTTGTCGGCAACGGTCACCTTGCGCGATCGGGTGCGGTTCCTCGCCCTCATGGACCAGATTTACGAGCTGGGCGCGCCCTCCGGCTGGACCTCGGCCTGCTGATCGTCATAGGGATTGCTTGGATTGCTGTGCGACGGCGGGTGGAACACCTCTCTTGGCAACACCACCTTCTTCCAGGCGTCGCCGGGGGATCTGCGCACCGCCGGGAAGGACCGAGCCGTTCGTCAAGCTGGGCTTCGACCGGCGAGGCGTGCTGGGTGGGCTGCGGAACGATGCTGTCATGACGCGGGCTGTAGGCGGCGCGCGACGGGTCTCGACGGGCTCGAGGCGGTGACCGGGGATAGGTGGGACAAGATGATGCTCTTTAGTACCGTCGGAGGCATGGAACGGGTGTGGCCGACGGTCGACACAACCGACGAGATCTGGGCTTCCTTGCTCATACGGGCCGTCGCGTACCTGGCCGACAGAATTTCCGATGATACCGATTCGACCGAGGTCGGAGGCTGTGGCGAAGCGGAACCGTACGGGCCCGACGCCGCAGAGGACGATCAGGCCTACCGCGCTTGGCTGGCTGCATACGCCGAAAAGAGAGACGGCGAGCGGGCCGCCAACCGGCGGGAACTGAGCCACCACCGGCCGCCGGGCATTTCCGTTGTCGTGGGAGGGAATCCCGTTGAACCGGATCTCTGCGCCCGGTCGCTCGCATCCGCCCGCGACCAGGATCTTCCCGTGACCGACGTCGTCGAGGCGCTGACGCCGGAACTCGACCTGGCCGACTCCTGGAATGCAGGAGCTAGCCGGGCCAGCGGCGACTTCCTGGCCTTCGTGGAGGCCGGTGACGAACTCGAGCCGGGAGTTCTCGCCGACGTGGCGCTCACCCTCGCCGGCGATCCCGAGATCGACCTCGCCTACACCGACTCGGACTCCCTGAACCAGGCCGGGGAGCGGATCCGGCCTTTCTTCAAACCAGGGTGGGCGCCAGACCAGTTACTCTCGCACATGTATTTGGGCCGCCTAACGGTGGTCCGCCGGTCGCTCTTCGAGTCGATCGGCGGCTTCCGATCCGGTTTCGGCCAGAGCCACGAATACGACTTCGCTCTGCGGGCGTCGGAGCGAGCCCGGAGAATCGTGCGCGTTCCCGTTGTTGGGTACCACCGGCGCTCGACGCCGGCCGAATCGGCCGGTGAGGGTGCCAACCGCGCGCTCGAAGCGGCGCTGCGTCGCCGGGGCGAGGAGGCCGAGGTCGAGCCGGGGCTCTGCCCCGGCACCTATCGCCTCCGGCGGCCGGTGAGCACCGACGCGCTCGTCAGCGTGATCGTGCCGTTCCACAACGGAGCCGAACATCTTCGCCGTTGCGTGCGCTCCCTGCAGCAGACCGCTGGCCATGACCGCTGGGAAGCGATCCTCGTTGACAACCGGAGCTGGGATCCGAATACGCGCGCCCTGCTCGCGCGCACCGCCCGCGATCCACGGGTCCGCGTCATCTCGTATCCCGGATCGTTCAACTGGGCGGCGATCAACAATCGTGCCGTCAAGGAGAGCACCGGCGCTCACCTGCTGTTCATGAACGCCGACGTAGAGGGGCGTTCGGACGGTTGGATGGACGCGATGCTCGAACATTCCCAGAGACCCGAGATCGGAGCCGTAGGTGCCCGACTGCTCTATCCCGACGGCCGCGTACAGCACGCTGGTGTGGTCATGGGACTCGGTGGGGGCGTCGCATGGCACATCTTCTGCAACTGCCCGGAGAGCTCGTCGGGTTACTTCGACCAGGCGAAGGTGATCCGGAACTGCTCCGCGGTGACGGGTGCCTGCATGATGGTCCGCCGGGATGCGTTCGAGCGGTTGGGCGGGTTCAGTGAGGACCTCGCCGTGGCCTATAACGACGTCGATTTCTGCCTGCGGCTCCAGCACGAGGGCTATCGCGTCGTGTACACGCCGTTCGCCGAGCTTGTCCACGACGAGAGCCAGACCCGGGGTCGGATGCCGCCGGATCGACATGCCGTGGACACCATGACGGCTCGCTGGGGAGACTGGATCCGGTGCGATCCCTACTTCAATCCGAACTTGGATCGGTATCGGGCCGAAGGCGTGGTCGCAGGTCCCGAAGGAGGCATCGATGTCCACTGAGGTGAGCGCCCGGGAGCTGACGCAACGAATCTGGGACGAGGTGGCGGGCGAGCGGGCTTTGCATCCGGCAGCATCTGCCAGCCTCCCCGAGTGCAGCCGGCTGGTGGAGGACAGCGAGCGCCACTACGTCAACAACCGATACGTCCTCGATCGCTCGCCGGTCGGGGAGGATCGCAGCCGGTGGAGGCCACTCCATAGGGCCAAGCGGAAGCTCCGCGCGAAGGCGGCTCGATTCGTGCTTCACGCACTCGCCCGGTACTTCGAAGACGAGCAGGAGTTCCTGGCCCATCTTGTACGGCTCCAGAACACCATCACCGTCCACGTCGACCGTGTGAGCGCTGAGATCCGCGAGGTGGAAGCCCTGGTTTTGGCCGAGTCCGACCGGCTGCGCGGCGCCGACACGGTCCTCCACGACCGGCTCGAGGCTCGCATTCGGATGCTGGAGAACGAGGTGGACGCTCTGCGTTCAGCGGATCCGGGCCGGCAGTGACTCCCCGGATCGCCGTGGTGACGGCTCGCTACGGCAATCCCTGGGACGAGCTCTCCGTGCTCGCCGCCCGAACGGCGGGCGCACTGGCCTGTGCTGCCGATGTCGACGTACTCGTTGCCGCGCCTGGCGAGAGGGTCGGCGCGGTCCGCTTCGACGGAGCTTGCCGCGTACTTCGCTTTCCGGCGACGCCGCTCGAACCGAGGCGGCGGGCGGCGTGGCGTCAGGTGGCTCTCGGGGTATCCGACGAAGACCACCCAGGCGAGTGCACGTGCCCCACCGATCTGAGCCGGCGCAGCCTCCCGCCGCTGGTGGAGGAGCAACTCGTCCTAGCCGAGGGAGGCGATTCTCCAGCGCTGTATGAGTACCTCGCTGGCACCCCTTACGAGGTCACGGTCTTCGTCGGACTTCACAGCCCGGTGAGTTGCTTCGGGGCTCAGGCACTGCCCGACGGTCGTCGCGCTGCCGTCGTCCCAGGTGCTTACGAGGCCGCCCGACTCGCGGTCCACGACAGCGTCCTCGACCGCGTCGAGCGGGTGCTCGTGTGCACCGAGGCGGAACGAGGCCGGTTCGTCCAGCGGGTTGGCCCATCGATGGCGGAGCGGGTGGAGAACGTCGGGATGATCGTCGGTGTCAACGCGGTCGTTCGCTCAATGTGGCCGACACACCAGGCAGAACGCTTCCTCGTCGTCGCACGCGACTGGCAGGCTCGGGCCTCGCTCCAGCATCTTCGCAGGTGGGAGGAGGCGCTGATTCGTTGCCTCCCGGAGGGCATGGGGCTGCGACTCGTCGGGCCCGGTGCCTCGGCGCTCAGGAGCGGCGTCCCCCACTCCGACAATCGAATTGACGCTTGGTGGTGGGTGAGCCGGGCGCTCGCCGTGATCGACCCCGTCCCGCACCGTGTCCTTGGGCAGGAGGTTCTCGAATCCTTAATGCTCGGCGTGCCGGTCATCGTCGCCGCCGACGGGGGCGCCACCCGGGAGCACGCCGAGGTCGGCAACGGCGGGCTGTGGTACCGGGTGAACGACGAGCTGATCGCCTCCGTCGAGGAGATCGCCGGCGAGGACGTCCGGGCATCCCTGGTGGAGCAGGGACGCGCTTACGCCGTGAGCCGGTTTGGAGATACCGATACCTACGTCAAGCGGCTCACCGAGGCGCTTCTCGGCTGATGGCCACGAGTGAACGAGCACTTGTCGCTGCTAGTCGTCGGACGGGGCCGTGATACGGCGGACCTCGCAGCTCGTGTCGTCGCGAGTCAGGTTCACGTTGAAGTACGGGTCGTACCCTTCGATGTACGGGGCGTAGGAGCGGAGAGACTCAGCAACGTCCTCGTCGGGTGGTATGCGGTCGCGGGTCATGGATTCATGGTGGACGAGACGAACGAAGGGCGTCATCACGTCGCGGAATCCGGCGCCTACCAGTCGGACCCCTAGGCTTCCTCCTGTGGCTCCGAAAGTCATCGTTTCTGGGCTGCTCCGGGACGGCCTCGGCTTGGCGGAAGCCACGCGAGGATACGCGGCTGCGTTGGCCGCGGCCGGCTGCGAGGTGCTCCAGCACATGGTCCGGCTGCCCGGACGCCCGTTCCCACTCGGGGATCCGGGACCGGAGGGAGTCCTGGACCTTCCCGAGGTGGATGCCGATGCCGAAGCCGATCTCGTGCTCGTGTGTCTCTGCCCGCCCGAGCTCGAGGCGCTGGCGGCGGAGCGCTCCATCCTCCCGGCCGGGCGGGTCAACGCCGGCCTGTGGATCTGGGACGTCGATCCCCTGCCCGCCTCCTGGCCGACTTCCCCCCACCGCTTCGACGAGATCTGGTCGCCGACCAGCTACGTGACCGGCCTGCTGGCTCCAGTGGTCCAGCTTCCGGTTTTCACCGCTCCGCCCGGTCTGCAGCCACCCCGGTCGGAAGGGACGTCGAGCCTTCTCGAGCCGGGACGCGCCACCGTCCTTGTCCTTGCCGACGTGGCGAGTTCGCTGGCCCGCAAGAATCCCGCCGGGGCGATCGAAGCGTTCGCCCGGGCCTTTCGTCCGGACGAGGGTCCCCGCCTGGTGGTGAAGATCTGGAACGGTGACGCCGACCCCGGTGGACGGGCTGAGCTCGAAGCACTGGCCGCCGACCGGCCGGACGTCGTCCTCGTCGACCGCTGGCTCCCCCGCAGGGAACTCGTGGCCCTCCTGGCGGGGTCCGCCTGTTTCCTCTCACTCCACCGGGCAGAGGGTTTCGGTCTGCCAATCTTCGAGGCGCTGGCCTTGGGGACGCCGATCGTCGCAACGGGCTTCTCCGGGCCCATGGACTTCCTCGACGGGACGGTCGCTCACGTGGTGCCGGCCACGCCGGCGCCGGTCCCAGCAGGAGTCCCTGCCTATCCGGCCGGCTCGGTATGGGCAGAGCCCGACCTCGACCGTGCGGTGGAGGCCCTGCGCTCCGTCTGGGAGGATCCCGCGGAAGCCCGCCAGCGGGCCGACCGTGGACGGGCGCTGGTCCTGAAGCGTCTCACGCCGGAGGCCGTTGGACCGCAGCTCCGGGCTCACGTCGAGAAGGTCCTCGAACGGACGCCTCGTCGTTCGCCGAAGGCACCGCTGCGGCCGCACCTCAGCGTGGTGACTCCGGTGTCCGAGGGGTCGGCGTCGGCGGCGGAGATCGCCCGGCTGAGGGCCATCGCGTCGATCGCCCAGGCCGCCGGCGGTGAGGTGCTGGCCGGGGTCGCCGCCGAGTCGACACTGCCGGATGAGGTCCGGCCGCCTGGGGTCCGGGTTGTGGTCGCCGGTCGGGGGCCCGAAGTGGTACTGCGGGCTGCCGCCCTCGCCGACGCCGACGGGGATTTCGTGGCTTTCATCGGTGCGGGGTTCCAGCCGGTCGCCGGCTGGTGGGATGCCTACGAGAAAGGATTCCGGCAGGCGGGTGCCTCGCTGCTCTGCGGCCCGGGTGGGCCGCCGGGCTCGGCCGTCAACTGCGCCATGTCAGCCGAGGTCATACCCGCGGGGGAGGAGCGACGTCCCGGTTGGCTGGAGACGCTCCTCCTGCCGGAGCTCGTCGCCGCCGGCCGGGCCGGCTCCGTCCCCGAGGCACGGATCACCGTCTCGAAGGAGTCCCGCTGTATGCGGTCCTACGCCCAGATGGCCGAAGACGTCCGCCTCGACCGGGTGTTCCGGAGCCAGCCCTCCGGCTTCTACATCGACGTCGGAGCGGCGCATCCGGTGGTGGATTCCGTCACCCGGCACTTCTACGATCTCGGCTGGCGTGGCGTGAACGTCGAGCCCGACGTGCGCCTGTCGGCCGAACTCGAACGCGACCGCCCCCGAGACGTCTTGATTCGGGCGGCTTGCTCCGACCAGGTGGGCCAGATCGAGATCTTCGAGACAGGCGTCGGCGAGGGCTGGTCGACAGTCGACGCCGGAGCAAGGGCCACGGCCGAAGCCGTCTTGGCGACGACCATGCTCCCCCGGCGGATACCGTGCACGACTTTGGCGGCGATCTGCGCCCAGCATGTCACGGGCGACATCGACTTCCTGAAAATCGACGTGAAAGGCCACGAGTTCCAGGTGATCAGCGGTGGCGACTGGGACCGGTGGCGCCCCAGAATAGTGGTGGTCGAGGCGACTGCTCCGCACAGCACCTTCCCGACGCATGTCACCTGGGAGCCGTTACTTCTCGATGCGGGGTACATCCCCGCTGGGTTCGACGGAATCAACCGCTTCTACGTCCTCGCTGAAGAGCCCTACCTCGTGGACGTACTGGCTGCTCCCATTACCGCCATCGAGGATTTTGAGGCGCATCGCTACCTGTCGGCGGTGGAGGAACTCGCCGAGTCGCGTCGCCAGATCGCCGGCCTCGAAGGAGAAGTCGGCCGGCTCGAGGCCGAGGTCCGCAGCCTCCGGCGCCAACCGGGCCGGCTCGAGCAGCTTTGCCGCTGGCTCGCGGGGTCCGCTCGGCGGGTCCGACGGACCCGTCCCTGAGCCGAGCGGTCAGCCGACTCGGGTGAACACGAACTCGTTGCACCCGATTCCCTGCCGGGTGACCAGACGGTCGAGGATGAACCCGCGCTCACGAAAGAACGAGAACACGGCCTCCGGCACTGCGACCTCGAAGGGGTAGCCGCCGGCCCAGTCCACGAGATCCCGCCAGCGGGACATGCCGCGGGCGCGGACGCGCGGCGGTACCGGTGCCGTCCCCGGCTCGGACCAGCATCCTTGTTCGCGTCGGCATGACGCGGTACGGACGTCGCCTGTCAGTCGGAAGGTCTCAATCCGGCGCGGACTCGCAGCGCCTGCGACAGGCGCTTAACTGAGGCCATCCTCGGGGCGATCCGATCCGGCGGCGAAACCCGGTCGGAGGACATTTCCGCCGCCGACCGGTGGGCCCGGTCAATCTGGCGGCGCAATTCCTGGACCAAGGCCCGCTCCTGGGCCAACTCCAGGCGCGTCGTCACGAGTTGCGACTCGACATGGGCAAGGCGAGCCTTCTGCTCGGCAACAAGAATGCGGCCGGCCGCTTCGTTCACGTTGGTTAGCACGCTGGCGTCTCGGTGGTGGACGAGCGCCGGCCCGCCAGCCCCGGGTCGAGGATGCGCGCCCCTGATACGGATGGCCTCGGGGTCGGCAGTCCGAGCGAACGCCGCGCGCGCCGCCTCAGCAGTGCAGTGGGGGGCGAGCACGGGCCATAGGACGCCGATGAGGTAGTCGGCGTCCTCGACGGAGCGCGGGAAGGCCAGAAGGAACAGAGGAATGCTGGACGCCGTCGCCCAGTAGATGAGTTCGTGAAATCCCACCGCCAGAATTCGGGCTTGGTCGATCGGGTCGGTCGAGTAGACGATCCCGGCGTCGACGCTGGCCCGGAGTCCGGCCGGGCTACCAGCGGGCGCCGACTGCTCCACCGCGGCGATCTGCTCTTGAAGCAGACGGCTGGTGGCCGCGCTTAGCAGATCGCGGACGGGCACGACCAAAGCATCGACCGCGATCCTGTTGGAATCGATCTCTTGGCAGTAGCTGAAAAACCAGGGGTCCTTGACCACATAGGGGGCGTCACCAGTCAGCAGATTGCGTTCTAAGCCGGCCCGGGCGCGGTCAAGCCACTCGCCGTCGGTCTCGCCCACGTCCAGGCCGCAGGCGCTGAAGAAGTGGACGAGGAAGCTCGTGCCCGCCCGCCCGGTCCCGGCAATGACGACATGATGCCGTGGCTCACTCTCCGGCCCCTGGGTCACCATGGGTTCAGAAGTTAGCCGCGAAGCCGGCCAGCGGCAGGCATTCGAACAGAACGGTGCGCCGAGTGCCTCCTGCCGCGTGGTTGGGCTCCCGCCGTGGAGAGTTCGGGTTGCCAGACGAGCACCTCGGGCTTCTGGATGAAGAGCGCTTACGTGTTTGAGAAGCCATGATTCCGGTCGCGCCCTGAGGAGCTCGGCGCCATTTCAGAAACGTGCTCGATGGACGGCAGACGCCTGGCCGCCGACACTAGACCGCAGGTTCGCTCCGCCCGTAGAAATAGGTTCGCTCCGGGACCTGGGGACCCGGAGCGCAGGGTGCATCCTTGCGCACGCACAGGAACGCGCCCCACTCGAGAGCGATGTTAAACATGTGGTCGAGGGCGAACTCGAGGCTAATCCTCATCGAACGAAGCTCCTCGACGATGCCGGGGAAGAGGTTGTAGTGACTCGCTTTCCACTCGAAGAAACCCGGCGACTCTTGCAGGTAGAAGCGGTCGTATTCGTAGCAGATGTGTTTGAAGTGCGTCTCTGTGAAGAACGTGTGATGCCCGAAGAGAAGGCCGTCGTTTGACTTGCCGTAGGGCGTCCAGATTTCGACCGTGGCCCCCGGGCGGCAGACGCGGAAGATCTCTTGGAGGATGAAGGGGTAGTTTTCGAAGTGCTCGAAGGCGTGGCTGCTGTATAGGTACTCCACCGAGTCGTCGGCGAACGGCAGCTTGTCGATGTTCACGTCGAGGGCGATGTCGACGCCTGGAAACCGCTGGTTGTCGATCCCGACGAAACCGGGTCGCTTGTTCGGACCGCACCCGAGTTCGATCCGGAGCCCCGCCTGCGGTTCCGCCACGTCAGCCTGCCTCTCCCGCCCTTCGCTTGCGAAGGCCGCACGAGGTGTCCTCCAGCGTGAGGTTGACGTTGTAGAAGGGATCGTGGCCTTCCAGATACGGGCGGTAGGCCCGCAGCGATTGCACAATGTCCTGTTCGGGTGGTATGCGCTCCCGGGTCAGCGACTCGTGGTGGATCAGCCGGATGAACGGGTTCATGACGTTCCAGTGGCCCGCGGCGAAGAGCCGAAGACCAAGGTCCACATCGCCGCCGCAAAGGCAGAACCGCTCGTCGAAGCCGCCAACGGCCTCGAACTTCGTGCGCTCCACCATCATGCAGGCGGCCGTCACGGACAGGACGTTCCGGACCCAATACGACGGCCCAGCTACCGTCCACGAGTCGGGGTGCAGGCGGGCCCACGGATGCTCGGCGAAGCCTCCGATACCGACCGCGATGCCGGCGTGCTGCACCAATCCGTCCGGGTAGAAGAGCCGCGCTCCCACGACACCGACCTCGGGACGCTGCGCGTGTTCGGCAAGCCCGTCGATCCACTTGTCGTGGAGAGCTTCGGTGTCGTTATTCAAGAACAGCAGCAGGGAACCCTCGGCCTGTGCTACGGCCCAGTTGTTGAGGGCTTGGAAGTTAAACGGCTCGTCGTACTCGACGCACCGGGCGAAGACATACTCCCGCTCCCAGCGTTCCATCATGGCAAAGGTCTTGTCCTCCGTGCTCCGGTTCGAGACTAGGAGGACCTCGAAGGGCAGCTCGTTGAAGAACTGGGCTAGGGAGCGGAGGCAGATGTCGGTCACCTCTGGCGCGTCGCGAAACGGGACAATCAGCGACACTTTCTCGACCCGCAGCGGATACCGAAGCCGGTGGGTCGTGGGCCCCGAGCCGAGATCAACCCACGCCCCGGGGACGCAATCGTCGGCGAAAGCCTGTAGCGCCCGCCTCCCTGCACCGTGGGCGTCCGGCTTCACTCGTACGTCGACGGCCGTCGAGTTAACGTGGCGGCGCCAGTGGTAGAGGACGTCCGGGATGTGAACGATCCGCTTCGCCCGGGATGTCGCCCTGAGGAGGAAGTCGTAGTCCTGGGCCCCGTCGAACCCGGGCCGCAGCCCGCCGACGGCATCGTAGAGGGACCGGCGTACCGCCACGAGGTGGCCTATGTAGTTGACCATCCGGAGCAGGTCGGGCGACCAGTCCGGCTTGAACAGCGGGTCCACCCGCTCTCCGGCGTCGTCGAGCTTGTCCTCGTCCGAGTACAGGAAGTCGGTCTCGGGGTTGTCCCGGATCGCCTGCGCTACCGCAGCCAGCGCGTGCGGCGGCAGTTCGTCGTCGTGGTCGAGGAAGACCACCCACTCCCCGCCAGCGTGGGCGGCGGCGAGTGCCGTGTTCGAGGCGATACCGGCGTTGTGAGCTTGCACAACCGTCAGTCGCTCGTCGAGCAGCGAGAACCGGCGGCAGATCGGCCCAACATGCGGCTCGGTGGAGACGTTGACCAGCACGAGCTGCCAATTGCCGTACGTCTGGGCCCGAACCGAACGGATGCAGGACTCAAGGAAGCGGCTGTCGGGGTTAAACACCGGCGTGAGGATGGAGAACGTCGGCCCGTCGGGGGGCGGCGGGCATCCGGACGAGGCGGCTACCCATTCCCGGTATGCCTCGGGGTGCGGACCGGTTGGCGGCACCCCGGCGGTGACCTGGGGCCCGCGCACGCCGTCAAGCCAGTCGCTCTGGAGCCGGAACAGCGCCTGCTCGTAGGCATACATGGTCCGTTCGGCGATGTCGGCCCGGTGCGCCGCGTCTTTCCAGCCCCGCTCGAGCGCCACGGCCCGGGCGGCGGCTTCCCGTTCGATCAGCCGGGCATGCCGCTCCGCGCTCCTCCAGCCCTCTTCGAGGTCGGCGCCGTAGCCGGCGAGCCGGCGCATGGTGTCGGCGACCAGCGATCCCAGATGCCGTTCAACCTCGTGCTCCCAGACCCGGAGGCGATTACGGTCGCCGCTGGCCGCCGCCCGCGCGACGCGCTCCGGGACCCGGCCGGAGCGCGTCGCGACGAGGAACCGACGGTAGCTGGGCCCCAGCGCGTCCTCGGCCCCGAGTTTGGCGAACAGCCGGCGGTTCATGTCGGCATGGAGGCCCGACGTACCCGTCCGGGCGGCCACGAAGTTGGCCTTCTGGAGGGCGCACCACAGGTCGAGCGGATTCGATCCGAACGATGAGATGGTGAGGCCAAGGGACCGCAGTACGGCCTCCGTGGATCCGAAGTCGGGCCGACCGAAGACCGCGTGCTCCTCGAGCCACTCGTTGGGGGTGTCGAACAGCGCTGTGAAGAAGGCCTGCACCGCCGCCTCCGCGTCGGCCACGCCCGGGTCCTCCCAGGGGCCAGCGAAGACGACCAGCTCGCCCGTGACCCGGTGCGCCTCCGTGAGCACCCCGGGGCGGATCTCAGCCGGGATGTGCTCAAGCAGGTCGAGCCCGCAAACAGCGTCGAACGACCCGTCGCGGAATGGGAGTTCGGCTGCGGACGCCAGCACACCGGTCTCGGCCGCGGCCCGGATATCGAGCGCGACGACACGGTGCTGGGGCAGCAGTCGGGCCGTGAGGCCTTCCGATCCGCCGATGTCGAGGAGGGACCCACCGGCGGGGATCACCTCGGCCACGATGTCCGCCAGCAGTCGGTGGCGGGACGTGCGATCGAAGTCGATCGCACTGATCTCGACGGAGTGGGGCGTGGTCATCGAGAGCCGTCGACCGGCCGGTTCGTGATGAATTTCCAGGTGCGGTCAAGTTCGACCTCCCAGTCGGCGGCGAGGACGTCCTCGTAGCCGGTGGAGGCGATCTTGAGCCGCAGTTCGGGGTCCATGACAAGCCGGCTGACGGCTGCGGCGATGCAGTTGGGGAAAGGCTCTGTTATGAGGCAGTTCTCGCCGTCACGCAGCAGCCACCCCGTCGCCAGGTTGGCGTTGCAGACCGGCGCCATCCTTGCCGCCAGATACTCGAACGGCTGGTACGACGGGTGCTTCGACAGCATGAAGCAGATGCCGATGTCCGAGGCGGCGTACAGATCACGGACGGACCCGAGGTCCCGGAGCAGACCGACGTTTTCGACGACGCCTTCGAGGCCGAAGGCGGCCGGCTCGAAGTCCTCACCGGCGGAAACGATGCGGATTCGGTTGCCGTACCGGGTCTTCAGGTGGTGGGCCGCCCGGGCGATGAGCTCGAAGGCGTTGCGGTCCGTCGACGGCCGGCCGTAAAGCACGATCTGGACCGGCCCACCCGCCGCCGAGGGCTTGGGCTCATCGGGCGCGAAGTAATCCACCGCCGGGACGAAGGAGAACGTGGGACTGCCGTAGGTGGCGAAGACGTCGGCGAGGCCGGGGGTGTTGACGAGCCCGGCGAAACCGAGCCGGTAGGTCGCCTCCGCGAGAGCGAAGGCGGTACCAGCGGCGTAGAAGGACGGCTCGAAGTCCTGAACCATGTAAAATTTCGCGGACGTGGCGTTGAAACGAGCCAGCGAATAGGCGCTCGACCACAGGCTGCACACGGCGATGTCCGTCCAGGGCAACTCATCGAGCGCCAGCGTGCCCGAGGGCGGCGGGAGCACAATGTCGACGTTCCCCAGATTGGGAAACGTGTCGCGGACCATGTGTCGGATCTGAGGGTCGGTTGCGATCTGACCGTCGAAGATCACGAGCCGATGCTCGACGTCGTGATGCTTCGTCATCCACGACATGAGCCGCAAGATCGTGTAGACGCCTCCGAATAGAGCATGTTCGAAGCGAGGGAGGAACCAGGTGGCCGATCGGACCTGGTTCGGCCGCTCGGAGAACCGCCGGACCACGGCCGCATTGGCCGCGAGCTCTTCCGGCGAAAGGTCGAAATACGGGTTGAACGCGATGTTCCAGCTATACGTCCCGACCCGGGGATCGAGGCCCGGATCGGCCGGCGGCGGCTCGGGCTCAGGCGGGAGGTGCCGGTGGATCGAGAACCCGGTGCGCTCCACGATGCCGTGCCAGCCTCGGGTCGCGACGAGTTGCCGGAGGTCGGCGGCGGCTTCCCCGAGTGACCGGCCGTGCAACTCGCGCCGGACCTTGGCGCTCACCCGGCGGAGGGGGAGCGCGGGCGTTCGTCGTTCCTCAGCTGCGGTCATCGTCGCAGAGTCTAGGGTGGCACGTCCGCCCGACCGGGGACTTGCAGACCCTCGGCGAGCACCAGCATCTTCAGCCCCAGAGGCTATGGCTCGGATTGACCGGTGGGCCTGGGCGTATGCTGCCAGTCACCGAGACTGCACCGAAGGCGCTCATCGAGGTCGCCAGGGCGGTCCTTCTTCGACGGGCAGCTCGAGTCGACCGTCGACGCCGAGCATGGCGCGAAAACCGCCAAGCGTCGGTTACTCAGCGAGCTTTCCTGGGACCATCCCGGCAACGAAATAACGACTCGCCGTCGCCTTGGTTTCGTTGACGAGGTGCGGATTTCCGGGGCGCTGGTGATCCTCAACCTTAAGGTTCGCGGGCGGTGGGGCCGCCAGAGTTTCGACGTTCAGTCCATGACCTTCGACGCGGTCGGCGCCAAGCTGTACCCGCGCGGTCTCGCCAGCGCTTACGCCGCGACCTCCACTGAGGCCTTCCCGCGGGGATATTAAACAGCCGGGGAATTCTCCGCGCACGACGCGGTGACACGAGTGCGGAGCCCATTTTTTGTCGCGCCCGAAGGCGCCTTGTCACCCCCCACCAGGTGACCAGTGCGAAGGCCTCCAGGACAATGCGATACGACATCTTCGATCGTCCAAGAGTGCGGTCCCGGAACTCGATCGGTATTTCGGCCAGGATGCCGCCGGCCCGAACGATCTTGTAGGCCATCTCGATCTGAAAGGCGTAGCCTCCCGCCCGCACGGCCGTGAGGTTGATGCTCTCGAAGGCGCGCCGATGGTATCCCCGGAAGCCCGAGGTGGCGTCGCGAACCGCAATTCCCAATGCCCAGCGAGCATACAAATTCCCGATCCGGGAGATTGCGCGGCGATACCACGGCCAGTCGGGGATCTTCCCGCCGGGCATGTACCGGGTCCCGATGACAAGGTCGGCACCGGCATCCAACTCCGCCAGTAGAGCGGGCAGGGCCGCCGGGTCATGGGACAGATCCGCGTCCATTGCCACGAAGGCGTCATAGCCCTCGGCCAGTCCGACCTTGAAGCCTTCGCGGTAGGCGCTGCCCAGACCAGCCTTGGATGGCCGCCGGTGCACCGCAATACCGCCTAGTTCGCAAATCAAGCTTTCTGCGATGTCGGCGGTTCCATCGGGGCTGTTGTCATCAACCACCAGAATGTCAACCCGATCCGCCACGGAACCTCGGATCCGGCGGAGTACTTCTTCGACAGTGGCGGATTCGTTGTAGGTGGGCAGGACCAGCAGCGTTCTCATTTGATAATGAGGCTACAGGAGACCGCCACCCTCTAGCGGCATCGGTCTGACGCTGTTACGTGTAGCGCCAACCTCATCTCGCAAAATGAAAGCGAGACACGAAAGCGACTGAAGCCACCGATCCCATCTGTGAATCGCCGGGAGAAAGCCGCCCGGTCTTCACCGCGGTCCGGTCGAGCCGAGCCGCGTCCGCCTCACAAGGACAAAATACTCATCAAAGCCTGATGGCAGCAACGACTCCTTGACGAGAGCGAACTCCCGCGAAAGGTAGTCATCGAGTACTGACGCCTCGCTGCTGAAAGGCGCATGGGGAAAGAAGCTCGACTCGACGACCACATCGGTCCGCCAAAGATCGGCGATGATGCGGCGTTGCACGTCGTTGCGGTCAGTGAGGCACGGGTCGAACTCGATGAAGCGCGAGACAGGGGGCCGGTCGAGCACCCAGTAGAGTGCTGCGGCGTTTGCGAAGTGACCGCGGTTTTGTCGCAAGGCCACGAAGATCGGATCATGTGGGCGGGTGTAACGATTGACCGTAGCCCGAATGGGATCAAGGACCGATGGAGCGTAGAAATTGTACTCAGGGGTGCCGCTGGTGAATCCGAGGACCCGGTCGTAGGCTGGCCAGTCTGTCCAGAACCGGAGCGAAGACTTCGTCGAAGTGACAATGGGCGCCGCGAGCGCCAAGGCGAAGGCAACGGCTGCCCAGCGAGCAGGGCGTAACTGCCTGCGACCGGCCAGATGCGTAAGGATTAAGACTGAGACGAGAGTGAATGGCACAGCCGGCGCCGGTGACCCTCCGGAACGTGGACGCATTTCGAAGAAAAGGGTCAGGTCAAGAAGTCCGATAAATAGGAAAATGCAGTTTCTCGGCTTCCGATGACGCCAGGACACAAGGACCACCGCCACCAACGCGATTCCCAATACCGCCGATAAGAAGTTGCCAAATATGAGGACGATGTCGCGCCCGTTCCAGTAACCATGGTGAAGTGGTGCCACGACGGCGGAGAAGCTTTCTCGCCAAGGGGTAGGGAGGCCACGGCAGACGGCTTTCGCATAGTACGAGAACGGGTAACGGATGAAGTTTTCTGAGAGCGTCGGGCCGGGAACCATCAGTAGCAGAAGGGTCAAGAATGCGATGGACGGTGCCATCCCGGCCAGAACGGCTCGGCGTAGCGCCGACCGATCGACGAGCGGGCGCAAATAGATCGCCATAGCGATAAGCAGCAGAGCCGAAACGAGGCTGAACTCGTACCGGCCGAAGAATGATAGGCCGATAAGCGCAAAACCAAGCCAGAGCCGTGACGCCGTTCCTTCGGTGTCGGCGGGCAAAGACCCGTGGACGAAAACGAGACCCCAGGTGACAGAGGCAAACGCCTCGGTAAAATGGTGCGGCGGTGTACTCACCGTCCCGACTGCCGACGCTACAACGACCGATACCCAACAGTTCGCGTAGAGAAAAGCCAACCGATAAATCCCGGCGACTAAGATCAGTAGGACGAGGAAGCCCGCGAACCGCTGAGCGAGAAGATCCCGACCAAAGAGCAAGTTGACGATAGGTCCGATGACGGCGGTTCCTGGACCGTATAGAGTCCAAAAATCACGGTAAGCAACCCGGTGGAGCCCAGCGAAGCGAGCCATCGTGAGATAGAGGCCCTCATCGAAAATGTTGAGCGGCGCCCGAGCCACCATGGCAAACCGGGCGATGGTAATAATTAGTGGGATCGCGACCCCGGCTCGCCGTAATTTTGTTGGGTCATCCACAACTGTCGATTGAACTAAATTCGGTCTTCCTCCACAGCTTTCGCAACCCAGGGGATCACCTCGTCGAGCATTTCATCGAGCGACGTGTCGGCTCGAAAACCAAGAATCCTCTCCGCCTTTTCCGTGGACGGAACTCGGCATCGCACATCGTATTCGAAGGGTTGATCGGAGACATAACGAAAAGGAGCGTTCTCCCCTCGGATCTTCTTCCAGATGCGCTCGGCCAAAGCGACCACGGTCGTCGATTGTGAAGTGGACAGGTTGAAGTCGTCGTTAAGGGCTGCTGGGTGCTCCATCGCTGTCACGATGCCACGAGCCAGATCGCCGCCATAGGTGTAATGCCTAATCTGGTTGCCGTCACCGAGAATGTGCAGCGGATCCTGCCCTTTCAGTATCTTTTGAATCAGGTCGGGCACCACATGGCTCATCGCCAGCTTCACATTCCCACTGAGCACTTCCGTGTCACCGATGGCGCGGCCTTCGCCCACACCGACGCAGTTGAACGGTCTGACAATCGTGTACGGGAGACCGTATTGGTCCTTAGCTGCACGAGCGAAGTACTCGACTGCGAGCTTCTGAAATCCATATGAAGACAAAGGAGGAGGAATTTCGCGCTCCTGTCCCTCGCACGAGGGCCAGGAGTCCGCGGACTCGAAGACCATGGAAGAACTGACGTACGTCATCTTCTGCAACGATCCCTCGCGGTGCGCTTTGATGGCGGCGTCGCAGGACGAAGCGATGATTCGCTCGTTTGTGGCGAGGAGATCGTATGCGTAGGAATGGAAGTACGCGATTCCGCCAATTAGCGCCGCCCCGGCGATGAAGTGGTCGCAGCCCATCAAAAGCTTCGTCATGAGCTCGGTGTCGCGCGCGTCGCCTTCGATGAAGAAATAGTTAGGGTCGTTGTCGTATGATTTCGCTACCCTCCCGTATTTGGAGAAGTTATCGATCCCTACGACAGTGTGGCCGCGGGCGAGCAACTCCGCGACCACGTAGCCGCCGATGAAGCCGGCCGAACCACTGACCAAGACCCTACTCATATCCGTGTACCTCTCCGAGACATCAACTGCTCCAATGTAAGCTGTGGCCCGAAAGCGAATCGGTACCAGCGCAGATACTTCGGGAGCCACCGCATCAACTTGAAGTTCGAGACACCGAAATCGCGTTCAAGCCAGATGGTCGGGACCTCCGCCACCGGTAGACGGAGTCGCCGGGCCTTGGCAACGAGTTCGAGACCGACCTCGAAACCGGAGTCGGACTCGATACCAACCTGGCGGACGAATCCGACGGAATAGGCCTTAAACGAATTCGTCGCGTCACGAGTGCCGACTCGGGCAAACATATGGAGAGACGTGCCAGCTAGGCGAGACAGCGTGCGTTTCAATCCCGGTCCTCCGACCTGCTGGCCGCCTCGGGCATATCGGGACGCAGCCGCCACAACCACACCTCGCTCGACAAGACGGGTCAACGCATCGATTTGGGCGGGGTCGTCGCAGCCGTCGGCCATCGTGACAACCACCACCCCGGCGCGGGCGGCATCAATCCCATAGCGGATTGCCCGGGCCGGACCGGGCCCATACGTGTTCAGGGTGGGAATAACGCGGGGCTCCTCGGCCGCATACTTCTCGGCGTACCGGGCGGTGCTGTCGTCCGCTGTGTCATAAACGACGAGGACCTCGCAGGGCAGGGTGACGGACTCGAAGATCCGGTCGAGGCAGGTGACTATGGACTCTCCCTCGTTATAGGCGGTGACCACGATCGATACCCGAGGAGTCATACCCGCACTCCCTCAGCGACGGATCCCCAGATGTCGATGACGGGCGTCGACGGTCCGATCGACGAGTAGACCCGGTGCGGTGTACCTATCACCAGGAGGTCGGCCTCGGCTAGCACGTCCTCCAATGGCAAAAGATCAAGATCGTTGCGAACATAGGGGTCCGTGCACAGTACTGCTTTGGCCTTGAACTGGAGGATCCGTTTGAGCTTGTAGCTCAGACTCGAGCGGATGTCGTCAGATTCGGCCTTGAAAGCCATACCTAGGATCCCGACAACCATGTCGGAGAGGTCATGCTGCTGCTCGATCCGGGACACGAGGTAATGAGGCAGACCTTCGTTCACCATCATAGCGGCGTGCCCGAGGACGAAGTTGTTGTTGTTGAAAGCAGCCAACTGCATCGTGTCCTTCAGGAGACAGGGACCGGCAGCAAACCCGGCTCGAGGAAAATCGGCCGCGCGGGGATACTCGTAGGTCAGCGCCTGCCGCACGCGTTCGAAATCAACTCCGAAGTCGTTAGCGATGACGTAGCACTGGTTCGCGATGGCGAATTTGATGTAACGCCAGGTATTAGTGAACAACTTCGCCAGTTCGGCTTCCTCAGGAAGAAGCCGAACAATGTGCTCCGTAAGGTTCCGAAACAACTTCTCGGCTCGGTCAACGGCCGTGTCGGTCCGGCCCGAAATGATCTGGGGTAGCTCGTAAAGCTCAGTCATCGCACGGCCTTCTGCGATTCGCTCGGGGCAAAACGCCACATCTATCCCAAGCCCGAGCCGGCCAATGAGCCGCTCGACGAGAGCGGTCACACCCGGGTACACCGTGCTTCGGAGAATCAGGAGCTGCCCATTGACAAGCTGTGGGGCCAACGTTTCCACCGCGCGAGGTACTGCCTGCGGCTCCGGGCTCAGATGCCCTCCGACCGGCGTGCCGATGACGATGACGACGCTCTCACCCGTCCTAACGATCGCCGGGTCGGATGTCACCGCGAGGCGCGCGCCCAGTGTCCGGCTCAGTGCCGCTTCGGCGCCGGCCTCGTCGAACGGCAAGTGTCCGGAAGCTACAGAGTTAACGGCCAGTGCATTGACGTCGTAGAGGGCCACAGACAGCCCGCGATCGGCGAGAGCCAAGCCCAGGGGAAGACCGACACGGCCGCAGCCCCCGACTATGACGACATCGCGTTCAAAAGACACTCCCTGCTCTCCTTCTGCCGGTGCCCGTTATCCGGTTCACACGCTTTGACTCGAAAGTGGCTCCCGAATTCGATCTTCATGTCTCTGTCGCTCATGAGGCTCTGGACTCGTCGGGGCGACATAAAATGTGTCGAGCGAAGGTCTGGACAACGATCTGTTGGGCAGCCAAAGTTTAGACCCCTCACCGGCCCTGCTCTACTAAAAGGAGATTCATGCGGAGAGAGCCACGGGAGCGCCTCGGACCTAAAAGCTATTTCGGCCGATAACGAGGAATTGTTTCCCTAGTAGGCGCCATGCAGCGGGCACGCGCAAGTACGCCCTGGTAAGGATAGGCCAAGGTGGCAAAATGCCCCTAAACGAGAATGGAAGGAAGCGTGGTATCACCCGCTGTACTTCGTAACCGGCGGCGAAGAGGTGCTCAGCCACAGCGACGTGTGTCAGCGGAACAGAGTGATCGGCGCAGTCAAAGTATTCTTTTGAGCAGTAACGAAAGTTGGGGCCTAGGATCGCTATACGTCCCCCTGCACATTGCGCCCTTCTCATCTTTTTCAGGAAGAACCCGATCTCCGCTGGAGAATCGAGATGCTCAAGGAAATTAGAAACAAAGACAGCGTCGAAGTAGTTGTCCGGAAGATCCAGCTTTCTAACGTCAGCGACCACGGCTCTGACACCGGCCTGGAGTTGCCCGGCCTGAGGTTCGACGACATCGACAAACCAACGCTCTTGCGCTGCGAAACCATTGATGAATTCGCCTCGACCACCTGCGGGATCCAAAATTCGATGAGGATTCCCCAAGATATTCCCAATAAATGTCGCGATTTCAGCCCAAACTGCGGCGCGCTGAGCCCCGTCAATCTCTCGAAATCGGTACTCATACAATCGAGCCAGATCAATCCCCGCCTCGGTCACATCGGTACCTCGCCTTCCGCAAACGGCGCTCTGGCTATGGCGGATTTATAAGCGTCATTCGGTTCGGCCGGATGCGCGCGAGTCCGACACGCATCAAGACTCCGACGACTGATCCCAGTGCTGGCGAGCAGGAGAGTCCCTAAGGCGGTCACCGATATCCATAACCACCACCCCCCGACGGGACTCCAGCCGTGGCCACGGAAAAAGGCAATCGGACCGTGTGCCCCAACTGCGGAGCGACGGGCGTTTGCGTACCAACCAAGAGCATGAACGAGAGCGACCGCCGGCGCGATCATACGGATGAGGGTGAGGGGCGAGATGAAAGCGAGCTGCGAGCGATGTCGGCGGATGATCTCTCCCGCGTAGATGGGGATACCCACGGACAATGGCAAGACGTGGCGACCCTGCACATAAAAACCCGTATGCACAGCGTAGGTGACATGGAGGAACACGGGGACAACAGCGGCGAGTGACAGGTACAACCCGAAGATCCGTCGCTCGGATCGGTTCGCGACCAGGAGGGTGATGATCACCATCGTCCAGATCATTCCGCGCCAGAGGACATAGCAGAGCGACGGCATCGGGGTGTCGAGCCAGCCGAAATTTCCGATCTGCTGTGTAATGATGTTGGGCAGATGAGCGAACCCGTCTAAGATGGAAGCGAGTGTCTCGATTCGGAACGAAACCGTTGGGCCGTACTCAAGTTCCCAAACGCGATTAAGGACCATCGCGAGCATTAATCCGCTTGTTGCGATTAGACCCTTTCGGTCGCGTAGGAAGAGGCGGGCTGCTAAGCGAGGCCCGGTGAGCAGCACAAATATCGCTAGATGCAACGTTACCCAAAGAGGACCGAGCGAGCGAGAGAGCGCGAGTATCGATCCGGTCGACACGACAGCGAGAGCCGTGTAGGAAGTGAACTTGGCTGTTCGCGTTAGGCGGATCAGAGCAGCGACAAAGGCTACGGCCGACATGATCTCGATACCGCTAGGCGACACTGTGGCTCCAGTGAAGACGACCATCGGTGTCACGGCGACCAGGAGACCCGACAGCGCAGATCCGACGTGATTCGCACCACACCCCAAAAGGGTGATTGCCCAAGCCAGGAGGGCCATGGCGGAAAGCGCCGCCCCGATACGACCAAGAATGTTGGCGCTCGCCGGATTCCATCCGAACCGCATGAGTAATCCAGGGAGGACGTAACCCTCCGGTTGATAGGTTCCGACAGGCGTTACCTCGACCACCGTCCCGCTTCCGAGAGGACCGGTACGGCGGGAACACGATGCTGATACGTCTGGGTGGCCTGTTTGACACGTGTATCCGTCGGGGACCAGACGCTGGGGAATCCTGTGTGAGCGAACTGCCTGCTCAACCCAATGTCTCTGAATGGGAGTGAGCCCAGGATCGACATAATACGCCCGAAGACCAAGTGGGTGTCCTCGGCCCATCGCGATTGCTCGAACGTAGTGGTGCGGCTCATCGGGCGAGGCGAAGGGCGGGTTGCTGAACACCCAGGAGGTGGTGAGCAGGATGTACCCAAGAATCAATAGGAACAGCGTGCCCCGCCGAAAAACGCCCGTGCCATCAAGCTTCGTCTTCACCAATGATCACTGACGGCCGGCTGGGCCAGCTCGCCGCCGTCCGAGCCGACGATTCCGGTCCGGGCCGCGCCGGCCTCCCTGGCGACACGCATGGCGGTCACTCACGCTGACACCGAGCTCGGCGTTGCTTCCGCTCAGCGAGAACACGAAAATGCAGCCGCCGGAGCGGATTCGCGACCCGCGTAGCCCACTGGCGTCGGCGACATCCCAGCCTTCGTCGTCTTTCCGCGCCGTCGGTCCGGTCACGTTGTCGGTTACGCAGTACGGCTCGTAGCCGTCCACTTCGCGAAAGTCAGACGTCGAAAGGGAAGAGTCTCCAACAGCTCTGGCCGACCCGCACGGGAGAAGGCGGCCGTCGGCCTCTCTCATCCTGACAAGCAAATCGACGGGTTTGTCTACGGCGGTGCCGTCTGCGCGGGGGAGGATGTCGGGGGATCCTTCGAGGAATGCGCACGTGTAGCTTGCAGCCATCGGCTTCTCCGACGAGATCACTGGGCTCTGACCGAAGGTCAGGGTGCCAATGACATCACAGTTGCGGCAGCGGAATCGTTTTAACCAGCCGTGGACACTAGTCCAATCCGGATCCGAAGCCCTGGATTGGCCGTGGCCTGGTCTCGACGCTGAGTGCGCTCGCCCGTAATTTCGATCATCTATCCGGTCAGGTTGCGCCTAGCCCGCTTGGTGGCGAAGGCAGAAACCCCGCAGTCGCTGCCATGAAGTACCCCGGGTTCGATGCAGTGCCTATCGAGATTTTAAGTGGCAACGGGTTTCTTGGCCAAGGAAGTCGAGCCTGCACCAGAGGCGAGTCGGTTCATCGACACCAACATGGGCCGTTAGCCGGTGGGGTGATGTGCCGGGTGATCGGCTTGTCGGAACGGACCTACCACGCCGCGAAGGTCTGCCCGGCGTCGGTCCGGGAGCGCAGCGACGAGGTCGCCAAAGTCGAGATCGGGGCGGTGTTCGACATGACAACCGCCAGTGCCATGCAGCGCGGCGGTTCTGCAAGCGGTTGCGCCGGAAGGCCGTCAGTCCGCCCAGTGTACGGTCGAGCGGCCCATCCCTCGCGTGGCCGTGTTCGAGCGCGGCCAGCACCTCCTGGAAGCGCGCTTTCATATTTGCGGTTGAGAGGAGCTGAACATACCGCAAATGAACGCGTCCGGCGACGACGGGTTGCCTATTGTCTGCGACGTGTTGATCGACTCGTTTCGCTGGCGGGCGGGCTAGGGCCGGGGCCCTACAGGTTGCCGGGCATCACCTCCGCCCCCCACGTCGGCTCGATGCAGGACTCCAGCCGGCCGGCTCAACCTGGCGTGGAAGCCGCCGGGACTCAGACTCGCCTAGTTCGCCACGCGACAGCGCTTGCGGGGTTCATCCTGCTCACGGCGGTGTTTTTCTGGCCGGTGGTTGGCCACCTGCCGACGCGGATCCTCTCCGACGGTGGCGACGGGCCGGCCTACCTGTGGAACCTCTGGGCCCTGCCCCATGCATTGCTGTCGGGCCACAACCCCTTCGCCACTGACCACCTCTTCTACCCGGTCGGGGCCCTCACCGCCTTCAACACCAACATGCCGCTGGTGGCCATGCTGTCGTGGCCGCTCCAGAAGCTGTTCGGGCTCGGGGTGGCGGCCAACATCGTGCAACTCGGGGCGGTGGTGCTGTCGGGGTTCGGGGCCTACCTCCTGGCCGAGCATGTGACCGGGGACCGCTGGGCGTCGTTCGTGGCCGGGACGGCCTTCACCTTCGTCCCCTACCACTTCGCCCATCTGGCCCACTTCGACCTCAACCACCTGGAGTTCCTGCCCTTCGGGCTGTGGACCCTGCTGCGGCTCTACCAGCGGCCGACGCGGGGGCGGGCGCTGGCCTACGGCGCGGTCGTCGGGCTCACGTTCCTCACCGACTCGTACTACTTCGTGTTCCTCCTCATCGCCTCGGCGGTCGTCGCCGCCTGGCAGTGGCGGGAGACGCTGCGGCGGGAGATGGCGGTCCGCCTCGGGGAGGCGGCGGCCACCGCCGCCGTGGTCGCCGCCCCGCTCCTGGCCGCCATGCTGCGGGAGATCGTCGTCTTCCACTCCCTCGACCCGCTGACCAACTGGGCCGGGGCCGACAGCTACTCGTCCGACCTCCTCTCCTGGGTCACACCGGCGGTGCAGCAACGGATCTGGGCGCCGCACGTCGCCCGGTGGGCGCTGGCCACCGGCGGCGAGCGCCTCGCCTTCCCCGGCACCGTCGTGTTCCTGCTGGTGGTGTACGCCGTGGTGCGGGGCCATGCCCGCCGCCACGGGCTGTGGCTGGCGCTGGCCGGCGTGTTCGCCGTGCTTTCGTTCGGGCCCTTCCTCCACGTGGCCACCCGGACGGGCGGCTGGTTCACGGCCTACGGCGCCCACTTCGCCGTTCCGATGCCCTACTACGTCGTCCACTTCATTCCCATCGTCAACGGCGTGCGGGACCCCGGGCGGTTCTCGGTGGTGGGCGCCCTCGCCCTCGACGTCCTGGCCGCGGTGGCGGTGGCCCGCCTGGCGGCGGTGGCCGGCCGGCGGGGCCGCCGGTGGGCGGTGGCCGTCCCCGTGGTGGCGCTGGCCCTCGTCCTCGTCGAGAGCTACCCGACCACGATCCCGCGCCTGCAGACGGCCATCCCCCGCCCCTACGGCGCCATCGCCGCCGACCCGGGGCAGGGGGCGGTGCTGGAGGTGCCGCTGCAGTGGCGGACGGGGTTCGGCCAGTGGGGCGACACCGGCGGCGACGACACGATGGCGATGTACTACGCCACCCGCCACCACAAGCCGCTGGTGGGCGGGATGGTGGCCCGGTACCCGGCCCGCCGGCTGCGCCTCATCCTCGACAACGCCCTCTACCGCCAGGTCATGGACCTCCAGGCGCCCGAGGACCCCGGCCACCCGACGGAGTTCGACGCCGCCGAGCTCCGCCAGGACGGCATCGGCTACGTCGTCTACCACCGGGACCGGCCCCGGCCCCGGGCCGCCGCCTATCTGAGCGGGCTGCACCTGCCGGTGCTGGCCGACGACGGGACCGTCATCGTCTGGAAGGTGCCCGTCTCCGGCGCCGCGGTCGGCTGATCAGCCGGCCTCGACCTCGGTCTCGTCGGGGATGACGACCTCGGCCGTCGCCCGCCGGGGGGTGATCGGAGCGGCCCGGCCGGTGCCGGGCTCGCCCTCCCGGACGTCGACGGTCTTCTCCTCGTGGTACTCCTCTTCGACGTTGACGTTCCAGATGTCGTGGTGGGCGCCGAAGATGTTCTCCACCGAGAGCATGGCGGTGTACATCGAGTGGTCCTGGTTGTTGTAGCGGTGCATGCCGTTGCGGCCGACGGGATAGACGTTGGCGGCATGGGCCTCGATCCAGGCCCGCATGGTGTCGACGTTGGCCCGGTAGGTCTCGTCGTAGACGGGATAGGCCTTCGGCATCCGCACCACGTAGCCGGCCTCGACGTCGGCCGCCCGGACCAGGCCGATCTTCTCCAGCTCCCGCTTGCCGAGCTCGACGAGGTCGGCGTCGTCGGCGGTCCAGAGGTCGTCGCCCTCGAAGACGAAGTACTCGAGGCCGAGGCAGGTCCGGCCCTCCTTCACCAGATACGGCGACCAGGAGCCGAAGTTCTGGATCCGGCCGAGGCGCACTTCGGGGGAGTGGACGTAGATCCAGTTGTCGGGGAATCCGGCCGACTCCGGCACCACCAGCGCCACGGTGAGGAAGTCACGGTAGGCGAGGCCCCGGGCCGCGGCCTGCACCTCGGGCGGCGCCGGGGGGTCCATGGCCAGGACCATGGCCGAGAGCGGCATGGAGGAGATGACGTGGGTGCAGCCGTGCTCGGTGCGGCCGCCCTCCGACTCGACGACGACCGAGGTCGCCCGTCCGCCGGAATGCCTGATGGCCGCCACCCGGGTCTCGAGCACGACCTTCGAGCCCTGGGCCTTCACCTTCTCGGTGCAGACCTCCCACATCATCCCCGGCCCGTACTTGGGGTACTGGAACTCCTCGATGAGGGAGGTGATGTCCTTCTGGTTGCGCTTGGGCAGGACGGCGTTCATCACCGCCTTGAACAGCGACAGGTTCTTGATCCGCTGCGCCGCCCAGTCGGCCTGGATCTCCGTCGCCGGGCAGCCCCAGACCTTCTCGGTGTAGGTCTTGAAGAAGATGCGGTAGAGGCGCCAGCCGAAGCGGGCCGCCACCCAGCCCTCGAAGTTCGACTGGTCCTTGGGCGGCCGGACGCGGGCCCACAGGTAGGAGAGCACGCACCGGAACGCCTCGACGATCCCGAGGTTGGACAGGGCGTTGCCGGCCTTGAGCGGATAGTCGAAGAACTTGTTGTTGTAGTAGATGCGGCTCATGCGGGGCCGCATGAGGAAGTCGCCCTCGGGGAGGATCTCGTGCCAGAAGGCCTCGACCTCGCCGACCTTGGTGAAGAACCGGTGGCCGCCGATGTCGAAGCGCCAGCCGTCGCGCTCGACGGTGCGGCTGATGCCGCCGACGACGTCGTCGGACTCGAAGACGGTGCAGGTCTGGCCCCGCTGCCCCAGCTTGTAGGCGGCGGTGAGGCCGGCGGGGCCGGCGCCGATGACGACGACATCCGTGGTGATGGGCTCTTCGACCGCCATGGGCCCCTCTCTGCCAGCCGGTGGCCGCGCGCCACCCGGCACAGGTCGGTGTCTGCCGGTAGATGGTAAAGGGTGAGGACCCCGAAGTCGGGGTTCTGCGCTCGCCGGCTCTCAGGAACCGTTGGGCTCGACCGGCTGGCGGTGGCCAACGGTGACGTCATCGACCACAGCCTGAACGCCGCCCACAGGGCGGACGGGCCGGCGGCGGTCGGCGGCGATCCAGGCCAGGAGCCCGGCCAGGGTGAGGAGGGAGACGACGAGCCCCGGGCGGGCGCCGGGGGCGTGGTAGGCGATCGTGACCTCCTGGCGCCCGGCGGGGAGCGGATAGCCCTGCACGACGCCGTCCACCCGCACGCTCGGGACCCGATGGCCCCCGACCCGGGCCGACCACCCGGGCAGCCAGGCCTGGCTGACGACGAGCAGGGCGGGGCGGGCGGCGTCGACCTCGAAGGTGGCCGAGTTGGCGTTCCACGCCCGGCGCCGGACGCTCCCCGGCGATCCGCCCCCCGCCGGGGCGCCGACGGGACAGCGGGCGCAGGGGTGCTCCAGGAGCGCCACGGCGGCGGGATCGAAGGGATGGACGCCCCACAGCGCGTCGAGGACCGCCGGCCGGCTGCGGACCTCGGCCCGTCCGACGAGGAAGGCCTCCGGGAGGGCGGGCGTGTGGTCGAAGCGGAGGAGCGTGCTGCCCGGGACGGGCGTCCCCCGCTGCAGCAGCGAGTCGGCGGGAGGACCGCCACGCGCCGACGGCCGGTCGACGAGGACCGTCGTGACCCGCAGCAGGTCGAGCGCCCGGCCGTTCGGCCGCCAGACCCGGTCCGGCGTCACGATCCCGCCGAAGGCCGACATGCCGAGCGCCTGGAGGTAGTCGGCCGGCGCCAGCGGCCCGGAGCCGTTGGCCGACCGGAGGCCCTTGTAGTCGGTGGCGTTGACGAAGTCGGCGCCCATCGGCGCCACGTCGGCGCCGACGAAGAGGTAGCGGTCGAGGCCGCCGGGCCGGTCGTCGACGCCGCCCCAGAACGTCTGGCGCGAGTTGTGGGCCTCGGCCACGGCCCGGGCCGGACCGGTGCCGTCGCGCCATTCGTAGAAGAACCCGAAGGAACAGGCGTCGAGCACCAGCACGGCCACCACCACCGTCGGCCATCCCCGCCACCGGCGGCCGAGGGCCACGGCGCCCAGCGCTCCGGCCACCGCCGCCGCCAGCGGCAAGCCGACGGCGGCCGGGCGCACGCCACCGGCCGGGAGGTTCCGGGCCACCGCCGAGAGCCGGGGGACGGCGACGGCGGCCAGGGCGACGACGCCGGCGGCGCCGGCGGCCGCCACCGTGGCCCAGCGGCGCTCGGCGGCGCCGCCCCGACGGAGGCGGCGGACCCCGTAGGCGGCGAACACCGCCACGGCCAGATCGACGACAACGACGTAGCGGGCCCAGGACCGGAACTGGCCGTAGACCGGAAGGCGGTAGAAGAGGCGGCTGAGCGGGGTGGCGGGCCCGAGCGCCAGGGCGCCCGACAGCACGGCGGCGGCGCCCAGCGCCACCAGGCGGCGGTCCCGCCGGGCGGCGCCGGCGCCGGCCACCGCCAGCACGACGGCGCACAGCCCCGGATACCCGCTCAGTTCGGTGAGGTTCCACTGCCCGGCGTAGGGGGCCCGGAAGGGGCCGCCGGGGGTCGGATCGCCGAAGAGGTAGGGGAAGAGCAGCAGCGGCGTGTGGTTCACCGGCATCGAGAAGGTCATCGCATCCCGGTAGCTCTCCTGGTGGCGGCTGGAGAGCGGGACGAAGCGGGCCGTGGGCAGCAGCTGGGCGGCGGCCAGACCGAGGGTGGCGGCCACGAGGACGGCGGCGGCCACGACGGGCCGGCCCCGCTCCGCCTTGGGGAGCACCACGGCCGCCACTGCGGCATAGACGCCGACCACGAGGAGGATCACGAACGACAGCTGGGAGTGCCCGGCCAGGAACGACAGGGCGAGCGCCCCCCCGGCGAGGAGGACGTTGCCGCCCGACAGGCGCAGCCGCAGCCGGTCGTAGCCGTAGAGGACCCACGGCAGCCAGGCGGCGCTGGCGATCATGCTGGCGTGGCCGATGTGGCCGAACATGAACCCGCACAAGGAGAACGAGACGCCGGTCACCACGGCGCCGAGCGCGTCGCCGGTCAGGTGCCGGGCCAGCAGCCACGCCCCCAGGCCGGCGATCATGAACTGGCCGACGATCACCAGGTTCATGGCCACCACCGGCGGGAGGAGCACGTGGAGCCAGTTGGGGGGGTAGAACACCCCCGCCTGCCCGATGGCGAGCAGCGGCCCACCGCCGAAGGACATCGGGTTCCAGGCCGGAAGGTGGAAGTGGCGCCAGGCTTGGGCGGCGTCGGTGAACCAGGGGAGGTAGGTCTGATAGCCGTCGCCCGGGGTCAGCGCCCGCCGGCCGGTGAGGGCATCGGCGAAGACGACGAGCGGCACGAGGAGCGGCACCAGCGGCGTCCGCCGCACGGACCACGCCCGGCGCCGGGACCGCCGGGGCGGGGGTGCGTCGCTGGCTGGGCGTTCCCGCAGCGACAGCGCCGCCCGGCTCATGGGGACGGGCGGCGGCGGCCCCGGCCGACGTTCGTCGCCGTCAGCGCCGCCGCCAGCATCTCCCGGTCGCCGGCGCTGTCGCCGTAGGCGTAGGCCAGGGTGAGGGCCTCGCCCCGCCACTGGCGGAGCCGGGCCACCTTCTCGGCGCCGCGGCAGTTGGCGCCCTGCAACCGCCCGGTGAGGACGCCGGCTCCGTCGACCTCGAGGCGGGTGGCGAGCACGGTCTCGAAGCCGAGGCGGCGGCCGATGGGGGCCACGTAGAGCTCGGGGGAGGCGGAGACCAGCACCAGCTCGTGGCCTTCGGCCCGGTGCCAGTCGAGGCGGGCCTGCACGTCGGGCCGCAGGCCCCGGGCCACGACGTGCTCGGCGTAGGACTCGGCGGCCTCGGCCAGGGGGGCCAGCGGCCGGCCGGCCAGGACCCGGCGCAGGAACGCCGCCTTGGCGACGTCGCGGTGGGGGCCGCCGAGGGCCGCCGCCCGGGCCAGCGCCAGGGAGGAGGCGAGCACCGCCGAGTACGCCGGCCGGGCGCCGATCGCCCGGACCAGGAACGGCATCAGGGTGTCGCGCCGGGTGAGCGTCCCGTCGAGGTCGAAGGCCGCCAGGGGCCGGGGCGCCGGGGGGCCGTCCGCCGCCGCTCCCGCCGCCGCGGCGTCGGTCATTCCTTGATCTTCCGCCACAGCGGCCTCGGGAGGTGGCGCATGGCGCTCATCACGAACCGCAGCGGCGGCGGCGCCCAGATCGTCTCGGCGCCCTTCTCCAGGCCCCGCACCACGGCGTCGGCCACCGCCTCGGGGGTGGTCGACAGCGGCGCCGGCCGCCGTCCGGCGGTCATCTTCGTGTGGACGAACCCGGGCCGCACCACCACCACCCGGGCGCCGCTGGCGGCCAGGCTGTCGCCCAGCCCCTGGGAGAAGGCGTCGAGGCCGGCCTTGGAGGAGCCGTAGACGAAGTTGGCCCGCCGGGCCCGCTCCGCCGCCACCGACGACAGCACCAGCAGCGTGCCGTGGCCCTGCGCCTTGAGGCGGCGGGCGACGGGCAGCGCCACCGAGACGGCGCCGACGAAGTTCGTGCGCAGCACGGCCAGGGCGGCGTCGGTGTCGCGCTCCGCCTCCTCCTGGTCGCCGAGGACGCCGAAGGCCATCAGCACCAGGTCGATGTCGCCGTGGCGGGCGAACACGTCGTCGACGAAGGCGTCGTGGGTGTCGGTGGCCAGGGCGTCGAAGGCCACGACGTCGACGCTGTCGGCACCGGCCGCCCGCAGGTCGTCGGCCGCCGGCTTGAGCACCTCGGGGCCCCGCCCGGCGAGGATCACCGTCCGGGCCCGGCGGGCCACCAGCCGGCGGGTGATGGCCAGCCCGATCTCGGAGCCGCCGCCGAGCAGGAGGACGGACTGCGGCGATCCCAGCGCGTCGTTCACGATGCGTCCTCCTCGGTGAGACGGAGCCGGCGGGCGAGGTCGGAGCGCAGCACGCCGTGCGGGTCGGCCCGGCGCCGGGTGGCCCGCCATTCCCCGAGGCGGGGATACATGACCGGCACCAGCTCCGGCCGCAGGCGGGAATCCTTGGCCAGGTAGACCCGTCCGCCGGCGCCGGCGACGAGGTCGTCGAGGCCGTCGAGCAGGCCGGCCAGGCCGGAAGCGGCGGCGGGGATGTCGAGGGCCAGGGTCCAGCCGGGGGCGGGGAAGGAGAGCGGCCCGGGGTCGGCGGCGCCGAAGCGCTTGAGCACGGCCAGGAAGGAGGCGGCGCCGGCGGCGCTCAGGCGCTCGATCGCGCTGCGCAGCGCCGCTTCGCCGGACGGGCCGAACGGCACCACGAACTGGTACTGCACGAAGCCCCGGGGCCCGTAGATGCGGTTCCAGCCCGACACGCCGTCGAGGGGATGGAAGAAGGAGTGCAGCGCCACGATGCGTCCCCGTTCGAGGCGGGGCGCCTTGCGGAACCAGGCCTCGTTGAAGGCCCGGACACTGAGCCGGTTGAGGAGCCCGGGCGGCACCCACGGCGGGGCGGTCAGCCGTTCGGCCGGCCCGAAGGCCAGGGCCCGTTCCGGGCGCCGGTCGCCGGGGGCCAGGTCGTCGAGGGTGGCGTGGTCGCCCCGAGTCAGCACCGACCGGCCCAGCGCCCGGCCCCGGGCCAGGCAGTCGATCCAGGCCACCGAGTAGCGGTAGCCGTCGTCGCCCGACTCCATGCGGGCCAGGACGTCGTCGAGGTCGGCGGCCCGTTCGGTGTCGACCCGGATGCGCGACGTCTCCACCGGGGTGAGGCGCAGCGTGGCCGACGTCACGACGCCGGTGAGGCCCATCCCGCCGGCGGTGGCCCAGTACAGCTCCTGGGTGTCGGCGTCGCCCTTGGGATCGAGCTCGAAGCGGCCGGCGGGGGCGGCCAGCGACAGCGACGCCACGTGCTCGGCGAAGCTCCCGTCCCGGTGGTGGTTCTTGCCGTGGATGTCGGCCGCGATCGCCCCCCCGACGGTGACGTGGCGGGTGCCGGGCGTGACGGCCGGGAACCAGCCCAGCGGCACCAGCACCCGCATCAGCCGGTCGAGGCTCACCCCGCCGCCGCAGGTGACGGTGCCGGCGGCGAGGTCGACGGCCTCGATGCGGTCGAGCCCGGTCCCGTCGAGGACGACGCCGCCGGCGTTCTGGGCCGCGTCGCCGTAGCTGCGCCCGAGACCCCGGGCGATGGCGCCCCGGGCCGGGGGCGACGCCAGCACGGCGGCGGCGTCGTCGGCGTGGCGCAGCGGGCGGAGGTCGGCGACCGTCGGCGCCGTGCGGCCCCAGCCGGTCAGCAGGACGCGGCCGCCGTCGGCCTCGGGCTCAGTGTCCACGCGGGTCTCTGTTGCTGAAGTCGGAATGACGACGATCTTCGCATGGCCGGGCCGTGACCGGTTCGATCGTGGACGAGCGACGGCCCGTTCGATATCATTAGATATCAAGCCCTGGCGGGCCCCTGCGGAGGGCGCATGGCTGACATCTTGATCCGAGACATACCAGACGACGTCGTGGCGGCAATCGACTCCAAGGCGCGGCGGGCCGGGTTGTCCCGCACCGAGTACATCCGACGCGCCCTCGCTCGAGAGCGACACGAAGCGACAACCGGCGTGACGGTCGATGATCTGGCCGCCTTCGGGGAGACCGTCGCCGACCTCGCCGATCCCGATGTCATGCGACGGGCGTGGTCGTGACGAGTTGGCTTATCGACAAGTCGGCGCTCGTCCGGCTGGCCCAGAGCCCGGATGCGGAGACGTGGGCCGGCAGGATCGAACGCGGCGTCGTGCGCATCTCAACCGTCACCCGGCTGGAGGTCGGCTTCTCCGCCCGTTCGCTCGAGGATCTGCGGAAAGTCCATGAGCGTGCTCCGCTGGCACACATGCCCATCGAGTACCTCACGCCCGCCATGGAGGATCGCGCCGTGGACATCCAGATGCGACTGGCGGAACGCGGCCACCATCGTGCGGCCGCGATCCCCGATCTGTTGATCGCGGCAACCGCCGAGCTCGCCCAGTTGACCGTGCTTCACCTCGACAAGGACTTCGATCTCATTGCCGAGGTCACCGGCCAACCCGTCGAGCGGCTCACACCGGGCTGACCGATCCCGGGGCACGGCGTTCGCCGATCTCTGGTGCCCGTCAGCGAATTCCTCGGCTCGGGCTAGGCGGCGTAGACCCCGGCGGCGAACAGTGCCACCCAGAGCAGGCCGAGCACCTGCAGGGTGCGGTCGCCGAGCACGACCTCCTCGGGGGCGCCGCCCCGTCCGGCGTCGAGGAGGAGGGCGTAGCGGAGGATGGCCATCACGAACGGGATGATCGACAGCTGGAACAGCACCGGGTCGCCGGCCAGCTTGGCTTTCTCGAAGGCCCACAGGCAGTAGGCGGTGATCGTCACGGCCGACGACACCGCCCGCACGTAGTTGAGGAAGCCCAGCGAGTACTCCTCCAGCGTGGCCCGGTGGGCGCCCCGACCCTCCCGCAGGTCGAGGTGCTCGGCGTGGCGCTTGCCCGCCACCATGAACAGCGACCCGAACGACGCCACGATGAGGAACCAGTTGGAGATGGCGACGTGGGCGGCGACGCCGCCGGAGATGGCCCGCAGCACGAACCCCGATGCCACGCAGGCCAGGTCGACGATGGCCATCTCCTTCAGCCACAGGCTGTAGGACTGGGTGATGACGGCGTAGAGGACGAGGACGCCGGTCACGCCGGGGGCGCCCCAGGCGGCCGGCAGCCCGGCCCCGACGAGGAGGAGGGCGACCCCGACGACCCGGGCGGTGCCGACGGGAACCACACCCGACGCCACCGCCCGCAGCCGCTTGCGGGGATGGAGGCGGTCGGCCTCGGCGTCGAGGGCGTCGTTGATGAGGTAGGTGCCGGAGGAGACGAGGCACCAGGCGGCGAAGGCGCCGAGGACGGGGGCCAGCTTCGCCGCCGTCAGCGAGATCCCCGCCGCCCCGGGAGCGGCGAAGACGAGCACGTTCTTGATCCACTGCCGGGGACGGGCCGCCCGCAGCAGGCCGCCGGGGAGCGTGAACTTCCAGCCGCTCTGGGTCTCGACGGCGGGGGCCGCTTCGACCACCACCGGAGCGTCGGCCGGTTCAACGACGTGCGGTGCGCCAGTCGACAGCTCGGCCTCGCTCATGGCTCGATCGGCAGCTGGTGGCTGGCCTCGACGAGCTCCTCGACCTCGTGGGCGCCGGCCATCCCGCTCGACAGCAGCCGCTGCACGGCCCAGGCCATGGCGATGGCCGACGCCACCGACCCGGCCAGGAACCCCTGCTCCACCCGGGGGAGAAGGTCGTGGGAGAGGGCGGTGACGATGACGAACACCACCAGCCCGACGGCCCAGCCGACGACGACCCGGGGGTAGTCCTTGAGGGCGATGAGGGCCTGGGCCAGCGCCAGGGCCAGCATGTAGACGGCGCTGGCGGCGGCCAGGTAGCCGAGGTCGGTGTGGGAGAGGCGGAAGTCGGCGCCGAACATCGTCGTCACCACGAAGGGGCCGATGGCGAAGGCGACGACGGTGGCCAGCCCCCCGATGGCCACCACCACCAGCAGCAGCCGCTTGAGGCCGGTGCGGAAGTCGGCGTGGCGGCCGGCGCCGGCCAGGTGGGCCAGCTTCGGCAGCAGCGCCGCCTGCACCGCCTGGAACATGAACAGCGGGATCCGGGCGATGATCAGCCCGTTGAGGAAGCGGCCGGCCACGCCGTGCTTGCCCTTCTGCTCGGCGTCGGCCAGGAGCTGGACGGCGAAGACGCCGGCGTTCACCAGCAGCTGGGCCATCACCGAGCCCGCCAGCAGGTAGCCGAGGGCGCTGGACAGCTCCGACCAGGGGGCGTCGGGCCCCGGCTTGACCAGGTTCCGTTCCTTGCGGACCCCGAGCAGCGTGGCGGCGATGGGAGCGATGCCGATGATGACGCCGTAGGGCCCGACGGAGTCGACGCCGACGACGGCCAGGCCGGCGCAGGCCAGCATCCGCAGCAGGGCCTCGGAGCCGAGGATGATGCCGTAGGAGCCGAACCGGCCGTTGCCGGAGAGCACGCCCCGGACCAGGAACTCCACGTAGTACCCGGCCAGCGAGACCATCAAGGCGATGAGCAGCAGGACCTTGTGGTTGAAGAAGCTGCCCAGCGACAGGGGGGCGCTGGCGCCGGTCACGGCGATGAGGACGGCGGCCGCGATGCCGCCGGCCAGCGCCGCCCGGTGGATGAGCGGCCCGCCGCCGAGGCCCCGGGCCCGGCGGGACGACAGCGCCCGTCCGACCTCCTGCTCCAGCGGCAGGAACACGCCGGGGCAGACCACGTAGGTCAGCGCCCAGAGCACGCCGAGCGGCGCGTACTTCTCCGGGCCGAGGGCCCGGGCCGAGATGGCCAGGAACCCGTAGGACGTGACGCCGCTCACGATGAGCCCGGCGCCGACGGCCAGGGTCCCTTCCGGGAGGGGGTTGCTCCGCCCCTCCAGCAGCTTCCTGGGATCCATCGGTGGTGAGCCTAAACCGTGGCCGTCGCCGGGCCGGTGACGCTGGCCCAGCCCCGAATCAGAAACGCCGGGATTCGCCGGGCTCCTGCGTCAGGAACGCTGCCAGTCCTTCCACACCGGGTCGTAGCCCGCCCGGCGGAGGACGTCGGCCACTTCGGACGGGCTGCGCTCGTCGGCCACCGCGAACTGCGGCTCGGCGTCGGAGGGGCCGGTGTAGCCGCCGGGTTCGGTGTGCGACCCGGCCGAGAGCTGGGTGATGCCGAGCGGGACGACGGCGTCGCGGAAGGCGGGCGACTCCCTCGTCGACAGAACGAGGCCCACGTCGGGTAACAGGAGCCGCAGGGCGCACAGCAGTTGTACGAACCGGCGGTCGTCGAGGGTGCCGGGCGGCGGGCCGGGGACGCCGGCACAGGGCCGCAGCCGGGGCAGGGCCACCGAGACCTCGGCCCGCCACCAGCGCCGCAGCAGGGCCCGGGCGTGGGCCGCCACCGCCAGCGCCTCGGAGCGCCAGTCGTCGTGGAGGCCGAAGAGGGCGCCGATCCCGAGGCGGCGCATGCCGGCCTCGGCGCCCCGGTCGGGGGCGGCCAGGCGCCAGTCGTAGTTGCGCTTCTTGCCCAGGCGGTGGACGGCGGCGTAGGTGGCCCGGTCGTAGGTCTCCTGGTAGACGACGAGCCCGTCGGCGCCGGCGGCCACGAGGTCCCGGTAGGTGGCCGTGTCCCACACCTGCACCTCGAGCGACACCTGGGGGACGATCGGGGCCAGGGCGGCGACGCAGTCCCGCAGGTAGCCCTTCGACACGATGCGGGCGTGCTCGCCGGCGACGAGGAGGACGTGCCGGAAGCCGTTGGCGGCCAGGGCCCGGCCCTCGGCGGCCACCTCGTCGGGGCTGAGCGTGCGGCGGGCGATGTCGTTGCCGGCCGAGAAGCCGCAGTAGGTGCAGACGCTGACGCACTCGTTGGACAGGTAGAGCGGGGCGAAGAGGTGCATGGTCCGCCCGAAGCGGCGCAGGGTGCTGCGCCGGGCCAGCGCCGCCATCGCCTCCAGCGGGTCGGGCTCGCTGGCCCGGTCGGAGAGCAGTGCGGCGAAGTCGAAAAGGTCGCGCCGTTCCCGCCCGAGGGCCCGGTCGACGTCGCCGTCGGTGGCGCCGGCGGCGTGGGCCCGGAGCGCTCTGAGATCGACGGCCTGCAGGTCGGCGGCGGCCGTGTCGGCCGGCGGCCCGTCCGGCCGGGTGGACAGGGCGACGGCGGTGGTGGTCATGGGCGCCCTCGCCCCCGCCCTACCCCCCGCCCGACCAACTGGCGTTCGTTTACCGCTGGGGGGCGGAAATGGAACGCCGGTTGGGTGGGGCGGGTTGGCGCCGTGAACTGGCGTTCGTTTGCCGCTGGGGGGCGGAAATGGAACGCCGGTTGGGGTGACCGGGCGGCAGCGCTGAACTGGCGTTCGTTTGCCGCTGGGGGGCGGAAATCGAACGCCGGTTGGGGTGACCGGGCGGCAGCGCTGAACTGGCGTTCGTTTGCCGCTGGGAGGCGGAAATGGAACGCCGGTTGGGTGGGGCGGGGCGGCGGCTGCGGCGGCGGGAGCGGGCGGGTGGGCGTCACGGGGTCGGGACCGCCACGGGCGGCGTGTCGAGGAAGCCGGTCAGGGGGGACGAGGCTTCGGCGGACGGGCGCGTGGCGGGCAGCCCGGCCCGCCAGCCGGCCCGGCCGGCCTCGACGGCGAGGCGGAAGGCGCCGGCCATGGCCACCGGGTCGGCGGCGGTGCCGATGGCGGTGTTGACGAGGACGGCGTCGGCGCCGAGTTCCATGGCCTCCGCGGCGTGGGACGGTGCGCCGATGCCGGCGTCGACCACCACCGGCACCGTGGCCTGCTCGACGATGATCTCGATCCCGGCCCGGGCCCGCAGGCCCTGGTTGGAGCCGATCCACGACCCCAGCGGCATGACGGTGGCGCAGCCCGCCTCCTCCAGCCGCTTGGCCAGCACCGGATCGGCGTTGATGTAGGGCAGCACCACGAACCCTTCGGCCACGAGCCGCTCGGCGGCCTTCAGCGTCTCGACCGGGTCGGGCAGGAGGTAGCGGGGGTCGGGCGTGACTTCGAGCTTGATCCACTCCGGCAGCCCGGCGGCCCGGGCCAGGCGGGCGAGTCGGACCGCCTCGTCGGCGTCGACGGCGCCCGAGGTGTTGGTGAGGATGAGGATCCCGCCGGTGTCGAGGGCGGAGAGGATGTCGTCGTCCTCGCCGGCGTCGAGGTCCACCCGCCGCAGGGCCACGGTCACGATCTCCGACCCCGCCGCCCGGGCGGCGGCGGCCATCACCGCCGAGGACGGAAACTTGCCCGTCCCCAATAAGAGACGGGACGAGAACGCCCGTCCGGCGATGACGAGGCGGTCCTCCGACGACGGGGATGTGGTCGACATGCGGCGCTCCCTCCGCCCGTATGAACGGGATCAGGTTCGAGGGTCGTGGCCACGACCACGCCGGGTTTCGGCCACCTCTCAGCCCGGTCCGCCGGACTCCCCTGCGACGCCCGCCAGCCTACCCGCCCTCCCGAGCACCCGGCGATTGCGGCGCCCGGGGCCGCCGTGGGCGATCATGGAGCTGCCATGAGCACCCGCTACCTGATCGTCGCCGTCCTCGTCACCGGACTGGTGATCCTCGCTGCCTCGGCCGTCCAGATGTTGATGATCCGCTGAGGTCAGCTCAGCCGGGCGGCGGCGAAGGCGAGCCCCGCGACGGCGATGACCGCTCCGGCATTGGCGATGGCGGCCGTGAGCACCACCGTCCGGGTTTGCTCGGCCAGCGCCTTGTGGAGTTCGGCCCGCAGATCGTCACCCACCCGAGCGAGTTGCGAGCCGGTGAGCTCGGCGTGGTGGTCGAGGTCCGCTTTCGTGGCCGCCCGCAGGTGGTCGAGGTCCGACCGCAGGCGGTCGAGGTCCGCCTTGGTGGCCGCCCGCAGGTGGTCGAGGTCGCGCTTTGTGGCGACTTCGGCCCAGCCAGTAGGCGGGAGGTGTTCCATCAAGGTCGAGGCCGCCTCGGGCCCGAGCTGTTCCTCGAGGCGGAGGTAGAGGTGATGGCGGGCACGTTCATCGATGGCCATGGTGACTCCCCGAGCAGGTGAGGACAAGGTCGGGGAGCGGTGCGCCGGGCTCCCGAGCGGGAATCTCCAACTCCGAACTGGCGTTCGGAAGGTCGAGGCAAGGTGGGTGAAGACCCCGCCCTAGACTCCGCGTCCGAGCCTATTGCCCGAGGAGGACTCGTGGCCCAGGAATTCGATGTCGTCATCCTCGGCGGCGGGCCGGGGGGCTACGCCGCGGCGCTCTACGGCGCCGCCGCCGGCCTGTCGATCGGCATGGTCGAGGAGGCCCGGGTCGGCGGCACGTGCCTGCACCGGGGCTGCATCCCGGCCAAGGAGCTGCTGCAGACGGCCGAGGTCGTGCGCACGGTGGCCGGGGCCAAGGAGTTCGGGGTGGAGGCGGGGCAGCCCGTCCTCGACCTGTCGGTGTCGCAGCAGCGCAAGCAGCAGGTCATCGACCGGTTGACCAAGGGCCTGGAGTCGGTGCTCAAGAGCCGCAAGGTGGTGACGTTCAACGGCCGGGGCAGCGTGGTCGACGCCGCCGCCCGCCGGCTGCGGGTCGACGACGGCACGGAGATCACCGGCACCAAGGCCCTCGTCCTCGCCACCGGATCCAGCCCCCGCAGCCTGCCGGGCTTCGACTTCGACGGCGAGCGCATCATGAGCTCCGACCACGTCCTCAACCTCGACCACGTCCCGGCCCGGGTGGCGGTCATCGGCGGCGGCGCCATCGGCTGCGAGTTCGCCTCCTTCCTCGGCGACGTGGGGAGCGACGTCACCGTCCTCGAGGCGCTGCCCCAGATCCTGACCGGGGTCGACAAGGACGCCGCCGACGTCGTCGTCCGGGCGTTCAAGAAGCGGGGGATCAAGGTCCAGACCGGCGTGCGGGTCAACGGCGCGGACCGCAACGGTGCCAGTTCCAATGGTGGCGGCGTCGTGGTGCGCTACGACCCGGGAAGCGGCGAGGCCGAGCTGCCGGTCGACCTCGTGGTGGTGAGCGTGGGACGGCGCCCCCGGTCGGACGGCATCGGGCTCGAGGGCTCCGGCGTCGACGTCGACCCGCGGGGCTTCGTCACCGTCGACGGCCTGATGCGGACGTCGGTGCCGGGCGTCTACGCCGTCGGCGACCTCGTGGCCACGCCGCAGTTGGCCCACGTCGGCTTCGCCGAGGCCATCGTCACCATCAAGACGATCCTGGGCGAGCCGGCCCTGCCGCTCGACTACACCAAGGTGCCGTGGGGCATCTACTGCCACCCCGAGGTCGCCTTCTGCGGCCTGACCGAGGCCCAGGCCAGGGAGCAGGGCTACGACATCCGCACGTCGACCCACCGCTTCCTGGGCAACGGCCGGGCGCTGATCATCGGCGAGTCGGACGGGATCGTGAAGGTGGTGGCCGAGAAGGACGGGCCGATCCTCGGCGTGCACATCGCCGGGCCGTGGGCCACCGAGCTGCTGGCCGAGGGCTACCTGGCCGTCAACTGGGAGGCGCTGCCGGAGGAGGTCGCCGCCTTCGTGCACCCCCACCCGACGCTGTCGGAGGTCTTCGGCGAGACGGCGCTGTCGCTCACCGGTCGCAGCCTGCACGGCTGACGCTTCCAAGCAAGGAGTGCCGCAGTGGACATCACCATGCCGCAGCTG
>Ga0070741_10003434_pt1 | contig 39433 bp, 37 predicted proteins | sample Coa_R1_4_FD_66440 | JGI IMG/M metagenome (GOLD analysis project Ga0070741, IMG submission 66440) | Surface soil microbial communities from Centralia Pennsylvania, which are recovering from an underground coalmine fire - Coalmine... | ecosystem: Environmental > Terrestrial > Soil > Unclassified ...
TGGACCTGGCCCTCGGGATTACGGCCGTCGCGCTTCTTCACCGCGGTGCACTGATCGCGGAGATCGGCTTCAATAGGCATATTCGGTGAAGGCCGGCTCCACCGAGCCGCCCCAGGGGCCGTGGAATTTCTCCAGCAATTCTTCGGCAAGCGTGATGCCGCGCTCGACCGATTCCTCCAAGGGCACGAGATATTGCGTCTCGTCGCCGCCGTCCCTGCCCTTCTTGCCCCGGCGCGACAGGCCGGCGCGGGCCAGCGCCAGCGTCTGCTTGGCGAGATCAAGCACCGAGGTCCCTTTGATCGCGGCTTTGAAGCCAAGCTTCGGCACGTCGTCGCGCAATTTCTGCCGTTCCTCCGCGGTCCAGTTCTTCACCAGCTCCCAGGCCGCATCCAGCGCGGCGGCGTCGTAAAGCAGGCCCGCCCAATAGGCCGGCAGCGCCGGCAGCCAGCGCGCCGGACCGCTGTCGGCGCCGCGCATCTCCAGATAGCGCTTGAGCCGCACTTCGGGAAAGATCGTGCTCAGATGATTGGCCCAATCGGAGATCGTCGCGCGCTCGCCCGGAAGCGCCGCCAGCTTTCCGGCCAAAAGATCGCGAAACGATTGTCCGGCGACGTCGATATAGCGGTCGCCGCGCTTGACGAAATACATCGGCACGTCGAGCGCATATTCGACCCAGCGGTCGAATCCCATGCCCGGCTCGAAGGCCCAGGGCAGCATGCCGGTGCGGTGCGGATCGGTGTGGCGCCAGATCTCGGAACGGAAAGAGAGAAAGCCGTTGGGCTTGCCTTCGGTGAAGGGAGAATTGGCGAACAGCGCGGTCGCCACCGGTTGCAGCGCCAGCGAGACCCGCAGTTTCTTCACCATGTCGGCTTCGGAGGAGAAGTCCAGATTGGTCTGCACCGTGCAGGTCCGATACATCATGTCGAGGCCGAGCGCGCCGACCTTCGGCATATAACCCGTCATGATGCGATAGCGGCCTTTCGGCATGACCGGCGCCTCGGCGCGCGTCCACTTCGGCGTCATGCCCATGCCGAGGAAGCCGATATCGAGCGGCTCCGCCACCTCGTGCACCTGCGCGAGATGCGCGGCGAGTTCGCGCGCCATCTGATGAACGGTCTGCACCGGCGCGCCGGACAGCTCGAACTGCCCGCCCGGCTCGAGCGAAATGGCGCCGCCGCCGGTGACGTCGTAGAGGCCGATGATGTTGCCCTCTTCGAGGATCGGCTCCCAGCCGAGCAGCATCTGCATGCCGTCGAGCAGGGCGTGGATCCCGCGTGGCTTGGCATAAGGAACGGGCTCATGGCGTCCGCGGGCAAACGGAAATTTTTCATGCTCGGTGCCGATGCGGAATTGTTCCTTGGGTTTGCAACCCGCGGCCAGCCACGCGACCAGCTCGTCGCGCGTCTCGATCGGTCTCATGTCGATCTGGTCGCGTGCCATGGGGAATCCGTCGGCGAAGGGGTCGGGACCTTAACCACGGCCTCCGCGAAAGGGCAATGATGGCGGCTACGCGAGCCTCTCGAGCAGCGCGCACAAGCTTGCGGCGTCCGCCTTCGACAGCTTGCTGCCGATGTGACGTTCGATGGCCGCCGAATAAGCGGTCCACATCCTCTTCTGCAAATTGCCGCCCTCGGCGGTGATCGCCACAAACTGGCCGCGGCCATCGAGAGGGCACAATTTCCGTTCGACCAGGCCCGCCTGCACCATGCGATCCAGCAGCCGGGAGGTGCTGTATTGCGGCAAGAGCATCTGCTTTTCCAGATCGCGCGGGCGCAGCATCTTGTTCGGCGCGCGCGAAAGCTCGCGCAGCGCATCAAACCACGCAAGGGGCGGGAATCCGGCCTTCTTGAGATCCCGCTCGACCGCCGCAAGCAAGCCCTGCTGGACACGCAGCAGGCGCACCCAGGCCGAAACGGCCTCTCCCGATGGCCTCACGGTTCTACCCTTCATCTATAAAACGTAGCATTTTCATGCATTTGCATCAAGCTTGACAAGTAGATGCAACTGCATGAGTATATATGCGATTGCATCTTTTTACGCTGAAGGAGGACGGACGATGAAGCTCTATTATGCACCGGGCGCTTGCTCGCTTTCGCCGCATATCGCGCTTCGGGAGGCGGGGCTTTCCTTCGAGCTTGAGCGCGTCGACAACAAGACCAAAAGAACCGAGCGTGGCCAGAACTATCTCGCCATCAACCCGAAAGGCGTCGTTCCGGCACTGGCTTTGGACGACGGTGAAATTCTCACCGAAGGCTCCGCCATTGTGCAACTCATCGCTGACATGGCTCCGGCGAAAAAGCTGGCGCCTCCCGCTGGCACCATGGAACGGTACCGGCTCCAGGAATGGCTCAACTATATCGCCACCGAATTGCACAAGGGCTTTGGGCCGCTGTGGAAGCCCAATGTGCTGGAAGATTACAAGAAAACGGTCAAGGAGACCCTTGCCAAGCAGTTCGCATTTACCGACGAGCGGCTCGCGGGCCGCGGCTATGTCATGGGCGATACCTTCACCATCGCAGACGGCTATCTCTTCACGATCTTGAACTGGAGCAAGTTCCACAACATCGATCTGTCGCCGTATCAAAATCTCTCAGCTTTCATGCAGCGTATCGCCGCGCGCTCCGGGGTGCAAAAGGCGATGCAGGCTGAAGGGCTCATCGAAACCGCGTAATTCGCCGGCGCAGGATAGGGAGCGCCGCGAGCGCCAGCGCGGTAAAAAGGGCGCCGGCGAAAAAGGTGCCGTCGGGGCCGATCACGTCCCAGAGCGCGCCTGCTATGACGCTCGCCAGCAGCATGGCAACGCCCGTGAGCAGATTGAACATTCCAAAAGCCGTGCCGCGCAATTCCGCCGGTGAGGTATCGGCCACGAGCGCCGCCAGCAGGCCCTGCGTGAGGCCCATGTGCAAACCCCACAGGGCGGCGCCGGCCATCACCCCGGAGACGCCCGCAGCCAGCGCCAGCGCGAGATCGGCGGCGATCAGCACGGCAAAGCCGGTCCCAAGCACGGCGAAGCGGCCGAGACGATCCGACATCGCGCCGGCTGGATAAGCCGCCAGCATATAGACCACATTCATCACCACCATGACGGCCGGCGTGAATGCCAGCGGCAGCCCGACCGACTGCGCGCGCAGCAGCAGAAAGGCCTCGCTGAAGCGCGCCAGCGTAAAGACTGCGGCTATGGCGACAATCAACCAATAAGCGCCGCCGAGCCGGCGAAGCTCGGGCAGACTGAGCGGTGAGCGCACCGCTCTTCTTGGGGCGGGGCGGGGCGGCTCACGAACCGCGAAGACAATGACGGCGAAGGAAAGAAAGGCGGGGATAACGGCGATCCAGAAGACGAAAGTGAAATTGTTCGCGGCGAGGAACATCAGGCCGATGGCCAGCAGCGGCCCGAGGAATGCACCGACAGTATCGAGCGATTGCCGCAGCCCGAAGCTGGCGCCGCGCAATTCCGGCGGGCTCAAATCCGCAATCAGCGCGTCGCGCGGCGCGCCGCGGATCCCCTTGCCGACGCGATCGACGAAGCGTGCCGCAATCAGCCAATCGATGGTGGATGCCAGAGGGAATACCGGCTTGGTGAAGGCGGCCAGCCCATAGCCGAGAGCGGCGAGAAATTTGCGCTTGCCGAGCCAGTCGCTCAGCGCGCCGGAAAAGATCTTGGTGATGGAAGCGGTGGCTTCGGCGATGCCTTCGATGATGCCGACCGTGAGCATCGAGGTGCCGAGCACGGTGACCAGATAGAGCGGCAGTAACGCGTGGATCATCTCCGAGGAGCTGTCCATCAGCAGCGAAACCAAGCCAAGCGCCCAGACGCCGCCGGGAATTTCGCGCCAACGCAGGAAGGATGAAGGTGCGGGATCGGAGTTCATTTTTGCCTCTCCCCGCTTGCGGGGAGAGGTCGGATCGCGCCGCAGGCAAGTTTACGCAGCCTGCGCATGCTTGGCTGCGCGCGATCCGGGTGAGGGGGCGCTTCGGCAAGCGCAGTACCGATAACTTCGAGAACGCCCGCGGTATTCGTCAGAACGTCATTATTCCAAAACCGCAAAATTCGATATCGGTGCTCTGTCAGCCATCGGTCGCGCATAGCATCGCGCCGATTTTCAGCGTGCTGCCCGCCATCTATTTCCATAATCTGTCGCCGCGCACGATAGAGGAAATCCACAACATAGGGCCCGATCGGCTCCTGGCGGACGAACTTGAAATCATGCAAGGAGCGAGAGCGCCGTCGGTTCCAGAGATGTCGTTCTGCATGCGTCGCGTTTCTGCGAAGGGCGCGGGCCTGCTGTGTTCTTACCGCCTTAGCCTCACGCATAGCAACGCCCCCTCACCCGATGAGCGCCTTCGGCCCTCATCGACCTCTCCCCGCACGCGGGGAGAGGTTAACAAGAACGCTGCTTTTCCGCTATCCGCCACGCAGCTTGCGCTGCACCCGCTCGTCGAAGCGCGCCACATTCACGACGACCCGCGCATGCGTGCCGTCGCCGACGCGCTCCTTGTCGTCGGACGCCTCGACGCGGAATTCCAGCGTGCGCCCGTCAACCTTGGTCAGCTCGGCGGTGGCACGCAGGCGCATGCCGACCGGCGTCGCGGCATAGTGGCCAACATCGAGCCGCGTCCCCAGGCTCTGGTAGCCGTGCGGTAGCAGCCGCTCGACCGCGTTGAGCGCGGCGGCCTCCATCAGATTGATCATCACCGGCGTCGCCAGCACATGCACGCGGCCGCTGCCAACGCGCGGCGCCGTGTCTTCGTCCTGCACCGTGATCTCGGCGGAGCCCTTGAGGCCCACTTTCAGCTTGGAAAGATCCATGGGGTGCTAAGCCGCGCGCTGCCGCTGAGGCGCAAATCGGCCGTAGAAGCTTTCGCCCTTGCGCGCCATCTCCACGAGCAGTTTCGGCGCCGCAAAGCGAGCGCCATGTTTCTTTTCAAGCGCACGGCACATCTCCACAAAGACTTTCGTGCCAAGCATATCGATCCAGGACAGCGTCCCGCCGGTGAACGGGGCAAAGCCCCAGCCGAGGATCGAGCCGACGTCCGCCTCACGCACATCGGTGATGACGCCCTCCTCGACGCACCGCGCCGCCTCCAGGGACTGCACCGCGAGATAGCGCCGTTTCAATTCGGAAATGTCGATGCTGTCCGCGTCGAGCCTGCGCTTCTGCATGTCGGCCAGTCCCGGCCACAGCCGCTTCGGGCCGCTCTGCGGATAATCGTAAAAGCCCTTGCCATTCTTGCGGCCGTAGCGTCCCTGCTTCTCCACCATGTCCTGCAGCAAAGCCTTCTGCTTGGGGTCGACGGCTTGCGGGCCAAGGTCGGCTTCGGTGGCTTTGAGGATTTTCCAGCCGAGATCGAGCGCGACCTCGTCATTGAGCGCCAGCGGTCCGACCGGCATGCCGGCCATGCGCCCGACATTCTCGATCATCGCGGCGGGGATGCCCTCGGTCAGCATCAGATGGCCTTCACGCACGTAATTGAGCACGCAGCGATTGGCGTAAAACCCGCGCGAGTCGTTGACGACGATCGGCGTCTTGCGGATGGCGCGGACGTAATCGAGCGCGGTGGCCAGCGCCTGATCGCCGGTCCGCTTGCCCTTGATGACCTCGACCAGCATCATGCGCTCGACCGGTGAGAAGAAGTGAATGCCGACGAAGCGCGACGGGTCCTTGAACTCGCCCGCCAGCGAGGTGATCGGCAAGGTCGACGTGTTGGAAGCGAAAATCGCCTTGTCGCTCATGACCGCGTCGGCTTTGGCGATGGCCTCGGCCTTGACCTTGCGATCCTCGAACACCGCCTCGATGACGAGATCGCAAGCGCCGAGCGCGGCGTAATCCGCGCTGGCCGTGATGCGCGCCAACAGCGTATCGCGATCGGCGGTCTTGGCGCGGCCTTTATTGATCTGATCGGTCACCAGCTTGTGCGAATGCGCCTTGCCTTTTTCGGCCGCCTCCTGATCGCGGTCGATGAGCACCACGTCCATGCCGGCAAGCGCCGTTACATAGGCGATCCCGGCGCCCATAAAGCCGGCGCCGATGACGCCGACCTTGGCCGGTTTCGCCGGCGGAATAGCGGCCGGGCGTCGCGCCCCTTTGTTCAGTTCCTGCATGGAGACGAACAGCGAGCGGATCATCGCCGCCGCCTCGGGGGTGCGCAGAACCTTGGCAAACCAGCGCGACTCCACCTGCAGCGCCAAATCCATCGGCAACTGCAGGCCCTCGTAGACCACCTGCATGATAGCGCGCGCGCCGGGATAATTGTCGTAGGTCTCGCGGCGGTAGATGGCGTTGGCCGGCGGGAAAGTCATCATTCCCGCCTTCGAATAGACCGGGCCGCCGGGCAAGCGGAATCCCTGCGCGTCCCAAGGCGCGACCGCCTTGCCGCCGCCCTTGATCCAATCCTTCGCGGCGCCGACGAGTTCGGCTGCCGGCACGACGGCATCGATCAGCTTCATCGCCTTGGCGCGGGTCACATTGACCTGATCGCCCTTGAGCAAAAACTGCAACGCATCGGCCGGCGGCATCATCCGCGGCACGCGCTGCGTCCCGCCGGCGCCGGGAAAGATGCCGATCTTCACTTCCGGCAGGCCGAGCCGCGTCTTGTCGTTGCTCGCCGCCACGCGGTGATGGCAGGCAAGGCACAACTCCAAACCGCCTCCGAGCGCGGTGCCATTGATCGCCGCGACCCAGGGCTTGCCGCAGGTCTCCAGCCGGCGAAAAAGTTGCGACAGCTTGCGGCTTTCCGCGAAGAGCATCGCGATCGCCGCCTGCTCGCCCTGCTTTTGCGCGGTTTCGGCGAAGCGGCGCGCCATGCTTTCGATCATGACGATGTCGGCGCCGGCGCAGAAGACATCCTTGCCCGAAGTGACGACCGCGCCTTTGATCGCCGCGTCGCCCGCCACTTTCTCGACGATGGCGGCAAGCTCGGCGATGGCTTTTTCGTCGAGCACGTTCATCGAGCGGTCCGGCATGTCCCAGGTGACGAGGGCAATGCCGTCGGCGTCCACGTCGATTTTGAAATTGCTCAGGTCCATCGCCCCCTCCGCTGCCGCCGCGAATGCTATCCTGTGAAAGGCTCGCCGTTCTTCTTCGTGTAGCGCGCGCCTTTTTCGTCACGCGTCACCATCAGGTCCGCTCCCGGGTAATGAGCGCGCTCGGAATCGGCCCGGGTGCCGATCTCAAGGACAACGGCGTCGCGCCCGGAGCGGTTGACGAGGCAATGCCCATTGGCGACGCCGGCCTTCCACGCCGCCGCGTCTCCCGCTTTCAGCACGGTCTCGCCGTCGTCCTCGCAGAGCACGACCTCGCCATCGAGGACATAGACGAACTCGTCCTCGTTCTCGTGCCAGTGACGCTGCGAAGACGCGGCGCCCGGCTTGAGCCTGCAGAGATTGACGCCGAATTGCGTCAGCCCGGCGCTGCGCGCGAGCCGCTTGCGAAGGCGGCCTTCGACCGCCTTGTTAAACGGTGGCGGATAGCCCGTATTGGTGTCGAGCGGGATCTTGTCGACGTCGATCTTCGGCATCGCGCTCACACCCTCTCGATAATGGTCGCGGTGCCCATGCCGGCACCGATGCAGAGCGTAACGAGCGCCGTGCCGAGGTCGCGCCGCTCCAGCTCGTCGAGCGCGGTGCCGAGGATCATGGCGCCGGTGGCGCCGAGCGGATGCCCCATGGCGATGGCGCCGCCGTTGACGTTGACCTTGCTGTCATCGAGATCGAAGGCCTGGAGAAAGCGCAGCACCACGGCCGCAAAAGCCTCATTCACCTCGATCAGGTCGATGTCTTTGAGCTTCATCCGCGCCCGCTTGAGCACCTTCTCGGTGACGTCGATGGGGCCGGTCAGCATCATTGCCGGTTCCGAGCCGATATTGGCGAAGGCCTTGATCTTGGCCCGCGGCTTCAGCCCGGCGCCGTTGCCCGCTTTCTTGCTGCCGATCAACACCGCCGCCGCACCGTCGACGATGCCGGAGGAATTGCCGGCGTGATGCACGTGATTGACCGCTTCGACTTCCGGATGCGCCTGGATGGCGACGGCATCGAAGCCGCCCATTTCGCCCATCTGCGCGAAGGACGGCTGCAACTGCGCCAGCGACTGCATGGTCGTCGCCGGGCGCATGTGTTCGTCGCGCGCCAGAATGGTCAGCCCATTGACGTCCTTGATCTCGATGACGGACTTCTGGAAGCGGCCCTCCTCCCAGGCCTTGGCTGCGCGCTGCTGGCTCTGCACCGCGTAAGCGTCGACTTGATCGCGGGAAAACCCGTAGCGCGTGGCGATGAGGTCGGCGGAGATGCCTTGCGGCATGAAATAGGATTTCAGCGCGATCGAGGGATCGACCGGCCAGGCGCCGCCGGATGCCCCGAGACCGACCCGGCTCATCGATTCGACGCCGCCGCCCACCGCCATCTCGTGCTGGCCTGCCATCACCTGCGCCGCTGCAAAATTCACCGCATCCAGGCCCGAGGCGCAGAAACGATTGATCTGCACGCCGGGCACCCCATCGCCGTAATCGGCCACGATCGCCGCGGCGCGGGCTATATCGCCTCCCGCCTCGCCGACAGGATCGACGCAGCCGAGCACGACATCGTCCACCAGCGCCGGATCGAGCTCGTTGCGCCGGCGGATGGCGCCGAGCACCTGGGCGGCGAGATTGAGCGAGGTCACCTCATGAAGGGCGCCGTCCGGCTTGCCGCGGCCACGCGGACTACGCACGTGATCGAAGATGTAGGCGTCGGCCATGGGGCGCTCCGGTGATTGTCCTTGGCATTGGCAGCAGAGGTATGCATAGACGAATCACATTGCACTAGGTTATCTGCCCTACTCGGGTAGGGCGATAGCAGCATGACGCCCGCTGCAGCAGTCTTTCAGGAAAGCCATGACCATGGATTTGGAATTTCTGACGTCGCGGCCCGACATCGTTGGGTCCGGCCGTCAGCGTTGGCTCCTGAGCTATTGGCATCGTCTGCGAGGCAGCGCGGCTTTGCCGGCCTGGCGAGGACTGGGCGACGTTGCCGAACTCGACGCCATGGCCGATTACCTCGGCTATGCCGTTATCGTGGGTGATGAGCACGACCACCGGCTGTTGCTTACCCTTCAGGGCGCGCGCATGGCTGAAGCCCATGGAGAGTACGCGGTCGGCAAATTTCTCGATGAGTTCCTGCCGTCGCCCTACCGCGAAGCATCGCTGGCGACCTGCCGTCAGACTGTCAGGACGAAATTGCCGGTCTATACGGTGGTCGATCTGCGGGACCACGAACAGCGCATCGTCCACTACGAACGGCTGCTGCTGCCCTTCGGTGCCGACGGGCTACATGTCGATGGGATCCTCGCTTCCATCGAGGCCACGAGTCCCGAAGGCAAATTCGAAAACCGCGATCTGATGAATCCGCCGGCAAAGCCTCCGGCCTTCGCACTTTGCGCCACGATTCTGCACGAGCTCTCGGGCCAAAGCCAAGACTAGAACGCCTCTTCCGGCAACTCCATCACGCTGCCCGCGCCGGCTTCGATGCGGGCCAGATGCGCCGCGGTTTCCGGCAGCATGCGTTCCATGAAGAAACGGCCGGCGACGAGCTTGGCGTTCAGCGCGGCGGCGCTGCCGTTGGCGCCGGCGGCGATCTTGCCGCGGGCCGCCTCGACGATGCGGCACCACATATAGCCGAGCACGACCAGACCGAAGAGATGCATGTAATCGGTGGCGCCGGCGCCGGCATTGTCCGGCTTCGCCATGGCATTCTGCATGAACCACATGGTGGCCTGCTGCAAATGCGCGAGCGCCTGGCCAAGCGGCTTCAGGTAAGGATTCATCGCGTCGTCGTTGACGCGCTCTTTCAAATAGCCTTGCACTTCCGTGAAGAAGGCCATCATGGCGCGGCCGCCGTCCTTGCCGAGCTTGCGGCCGACGAGATCAAGCGCCTGGATGCCGTTGGCGCCTTCGTAAAGCATGGCGATGCGCGCATCGCGCACGAACTGCTCCATGCCGTGCTCGGCGATATAGCCGTGACCGCCGAACATCTGCTGCGCCAGCACGGTGTTGGCGAATCCTTGGTCGGTCAGCACGCCTTTGACCACCGGCGTGAGCAGGCCCATGTGGTCCTCGGCGGATTGCCGCTCTTTCTCATCTTCCGAGCGGTGTGCGATATCGCTCTTCAGCGCGGTCCAGATCAGCAGGGCGCGCGCCGCCTCGTTGAAAGCGCGGATGGTGAGCAGCGTGCGCCGCACGTCCGGATGCACGATGATCGGATCGGCCGGCTTGTCCGGATATTTAGGTCCCGACAGCGCCCGGCCTTGCAGCCGCTCCTTGGTGTAATTCGCGGCGTTCTGATACGCGACCTCCGACATCGCCAATCCCTGCACGCCGACACCGAGCCGCGCTTCGTTCATCATCGTGAACATCGCTGCCAGGCCGCGATTCTCCTCGCCGATCAACCAGGCCGTGGCGCCGTCGTAGTTCATCACGCAGGTGGCGTTGCCGTGAATGCCCATCTTGTGTTCGATGGAGCCGCAAGACACGCCATTGCGTGCGCCCAGCGTGCCGTCGGCATTGACCAGAAGTTTCGGACAGACGAAGAGCGATATGCCCTTGGTGCCGGCAGGCGCGCCTTCGATGCGCGCAAGCACAAGATGCACCACGTTCTCCGCCAGGTCGTGCTCGCCGGCGGAAATGAAAATCTTGGTGCCCGTGATCTTGTAACTGCCGTCGGCCTGTTTCACCGCTTTGGTGCGCAGCAGGCCGAGATCGGTGCCGCAATGCGGCTCCGTCAGATTCATGGTTCCGGTCCAGGTGCCGGCGACCATCTTCGGCACATAGGTCGCCTTCAGCTCGGGCGATGCATGCGCGAGCAACGCGGCGATCGCGCCTTGCGTCAGCCCCGGATACATGGCGAAGGCCATGTTGGCCCCGCACATGAATTCATTGACGATAAGGGTCAGCGTCGCCGGAAGGCCCTGCCCGCCGAATTCGGGCGGCGCCGAAATGCCGATCCAGCCGCCCTCTACAACCTGCTTATAGGCTTCCTTGAATCCCCGGGGCGTGGTCACGCGCCCGTCGTCGTGGCGCGTGCAGCCTTCAAGATCGCCAATGCGATTGAGCGGCAGCAGCACTTCTTCGCACAACTTGGCGGCCTCGCCCAAAATGGCTTCGACCACGTCCGGGGACGCGTCGGCAAAACCCGGCAAGTTGTTGTGGCGTTCGAAGTGGAACACGTCGTTCAACAGGAACATGGCGTCTTCCACAGGAGCCTTGTAAATCGGCATGGTCCTCTCCGCGGCTTTTCAGCCCTCGGTGGCAGGTGAACAATGTGTAAACGGCAGGTGCCCGTGAACCCCGGGTATCATGATCCAGCATCCCGATTACGGTGCCGTTAAGGCGCGGAAGCGGGAAAGACGATAGTGCGAATGAAGGGTCCGTCTTTCTCCGTAGCTATTTGTACTTACTTTGTTTTTTTTCTTGACCCCGGCATGCTCCGAATATCGCGAGCCAGCCAGCGGCGTATGACAAGCAAACCCGACGCACCCGGATCGCGGCACGCTGCGCCGTCGATCAATTCGGCGACGCGCGGCCAATGGATCTTCGCGCTGTCGGTTCTCCTGGCGTCGGCCGCTCTCTTCGCCGGCATTGTCCCGTTCGCGCGCGTACGTCTGCCGAAGATCGACGCGTTCATTCCGGTTCTCGAATCGGCCCTGACGATCAATGACTTGATCACCGCCGTGCTGCTGTTCGCCGCCTACTTTCGCGAGCGCAGCTACGCCATGCTCGCGCTGGCCTGCGGATACTTTTTCAATGGTTGCCTCATCGTCGCGCATTGTCTCAGTTTCCCCGGTGCATTCTCGGAATCCGGCGTGCTCGGAGGCGGCAGTCAAACAACTGCCTGGCTGTATGTCTTTTGGCACGGCGGCTTCCCGCTCTTCGTCATCGCCTATGCATTGCTGCGGCGGGACGACCAAGGCCACGACATGTCGTCACGCCGCACAGCCATAGCTGCCGCGGTTGCGCTTGTTGGTGTGTTGGCGCTCGTCGCCGCGCTGGTCCTGTTGGCGACGGCCGGACACGACCTTTTGCCGGTCGTGATCGTGGCCGGCGATTTCTCGCTTCTTATTTCGAAGGGAGTGAGCCCCGCTATTCTGCTGCTGACCGTGCTGGCGCTCGTCGCCGTGGGCTACCGGCGGAAACTGTCCACCCTTGATCTTTGGGTCACGGTGGTGATGTGCGTGTGGGTGCTCGATGTCGCGCTCAGCGCCGTCATCGGCTCATCGCGCTACGATCTTGCCTGGTACGGTGGCCGCATCTACGCACTGCTCGCATCATGCGTCCTGCTGACGGCGCTTTTGCTCGAGATCAATCGGCTCCACGGCCGGTTGGCCGACGCCCTCGTGGAAACAACCGACGCCAAGATCGCCGCCGAAAAGGCCAATTTGGCAAAATCCGAGTTTCTTTCCCGCATGAGCCATGAGCTTCGCACGCCGCTCAATGCGATACTCGGATTTGCGCAGGCGATGGAAACGGACTCGCCTCCACCCTCGCCGCCGCAGCAGGAATGCATCCGGGAGATCCTGCGTGGCGGCTGGTATCTCCTCGACCTGATCAACGAAATCCTCGATCTGGCCTTGATCGAATCGGGACGGCTTTCGCTATCGAAAGAGTCCGTCTCGCTCGGCGACGTTTTGCTGGAATGCCAAGCCATGATGGAGCCGCAGGCGAGAAAGCGCGGCCTTCATCTGACCTTTCCGCGACTCGACGAGCCGGTTTTCGTGCACGCCGACCGCACCCGGTTAAAGCAGGTTTTCATCAATCTGCTGTCCAACGCCGTCAAATACAACCGCTCGGGCGGGGCAATCGTCGTGGGGTGCAAACCTGGCAGGCCCGGGCGTGTGCGGATCGCCATCAGCGACACGGGCGCCGGCCTGCCTCCGGAAAAGCTGGATCAGCTTTTCCAGCCATTCAACAGGCTCGGGCAAGAAGGCAGCACCGAAGAAGGAACCGGAATAGGCCTTGTCGTCACCAAGCGCCTGATCGAGCAAATGAGCGGTACCGTCGGCGTGGAAAGCACGGTCGGAGTGGGCACCACGTTCCACATCGAATTACCCGCGGCCCCGCCGCCGCATGCCGAAGTGGAGCCGCCGCAAGCAACAAAGGCCGTTGTCCGTTTTTCCTCCGGCGAGCAGGTACGCACGCTGCTCTATGTGGAGGACAACCCGGCGAATCTGAAATTGATCGAGCAACTCGTGAGACGGCGCCCGGACCTGCGGCTGTTGACCGCCGTCGACGGTCAAAGCGGCATCGAAATCGCACGCAGCTTGCTGCCGGACATCATCCTGATGGACATCAACCTTCCTGGGATGAACGGTATCACCGCGATGCAGATTCTGCGTGCCGATCCCCTTACCGCGCATATTCCGGTCATCGCGCTGAGCGCCAATGCCATGCCGCGCGACATCGAGAAGGGGCTGGCCCTGGGATTCTTCCGTTACCTCACAAAGCCGATCAAAGTCGCCGAATTCATGGCCGCCGTGGACATCGATCTGTCGCTTGCAAGCAAATCCGTTGCCCAGGGCCAATAGAACGACAGCAGGATGCTAAGCTCCCTCGAAATCCTCAACGCCAAGATTCTGATCGTCGACGATCAGGATACGAACCTGCGGCTGTTGACCCGCATTCTCGCCAACGCCGGCTACACGTCGGTCGCTTCCACAAATAACCCCGGCGAGGTCTGCGAGCTGCATCGCCGCAACCGCTACGACCTCATTCTTCTCGATCTGCAGATGCCCGGCCTTGACGGATTCGAGGTCATGGAAGCGCTGAAGGTGAACGAAGCGGACGACTATATTCCCGTGCTGGCGATCACCGCGCAGCCGGCGCACAAACTGCGGGCGCTGAAGGCCGGCGCTCGGGATTTCATCACCAAGCCATTCGATCAGGCCGAGATATTGATGCGCATCCACAATATGCTGGAGTCGCACCTTTTACAGATCGAGGCGAAAAATTACGGCGAGTTTCTCGAGCAGATGATCGATGAGAGAACCGCCACCCTGCGCGAAAGCGAGGAGCTGTTCCGCCACGCTGTAGAAGCCTGCCCGAGCGGCATGGTGATGACCGACGACGGCGGCAACATCGTGATGGTGAACGGGGAAATCGAGCGGCAGTTCGGCTATCGGCGCGAGGAATTGATCGGTCGGCCCGTCGAGATCCTTATTCCCGAACGCATGCGCGGCCAGCACGTGGATTTACGCGAGCGATTTTTCGCCTGCCCGGAAAGCCGCACGATCGGCACGGGTCGCGATCTTTTGGCATTGCGCAAGGACGGCACCGAATTTCCGGCCGAGATCGGATTGACGCCGGTGGCCGCGCGCAGCGGTCTGCTGGTCATGAGCGTCATCATCGACATCACCGAGCGGAAGCGCGTCGAGCGGCTGAAGGACGAATTCGTGTCCATGGTAAGCCATGAATTGCGCACGCCGCTGACCTCGATTTCCGGCTCGCTCGGCCTGCTGCTCGGCGCCGGCGTCGAGGAATCCCACGGCTCCGCACACCGCCTGCTGACGATCGCACAGCGAAACTGCCAGCGGCTGATCCGGCTGCTCAACGACATTCTCGATATCGAAAAAATGGAATCGGGCAAGTTGACTTTCAATTTCGAACGGATCGCCGTGGTTCCGCTCGTCGAGCAGGCTATCGACGGAATCCGCAATTTCGCGGAAAGCCACGGTATTCGCTTGCGTTTCGATGCCGCCGCTGCGGATGCCGAGGTCGAGGCGGATTCGCTAAGGCTGCTCCAGGTGCTGACCAATCTGTTGTCCAACGCGATCAAGTTCTCGCCGTCTGGCGGCGAGGTGATCGTCGCGCTGGGGAGTGATGCGGAGGCCGTGCGCATCTCGGTTCGCGATCACGGCCCCGGCATCCCTGAGGATTTCAGGCCGCGCATGTTCGAGAAATTCGCGCAAGCCGATTCGGCGGATGGCCATCAAAAAGGCGGCAGCGGTCTTGGTCTCAACATCGTTCGGCAAATCGTGGATCGGCTCGGCGGCGAGATATTCTTCGAGGATGCGCCGGGCGGCGGAACCGTTTTCCATTTGACGCTGCCGAACCCCACTCAGGATCGCCGTCCTTCCGATGGCGAGCCGGCGGCGCCGGGCGGAAGCGACGTTTTCCCGCCCGCCGAGCCCCGCGCCGTCGCGGGGTAGCGCCGACCGCGCGAAGCCCCCGCGCCGTCGCGCCAACTAGCCGTCCCGGCGCGGCTTTTGATCGCCGAAGGGCCGAAAATTAACCGGCTGTTTACCGTAAAACCCGAAGACTCGCCGCCGAGGATAGAGGACCGCGCCTCTCGTTCATTGCCCTGCCAAAGCGTCGGTTCCAGACGGGCCATCTGGCTCCTGCTCCTCCCGTCAGCAGCTGGGCGTGAGCATGAAACTTGGCGTTCCGTGGAGGCTCAAAGGTATTCATCCCGACGTGCGCGAGACCGCGCGCCAGGCGGCGCGCCGTGCCGGCATGTCCGTGGGCGATTGGCTCAATACCGTCATCCTGGAGTCGGCGGTCGATCAAGGCGTCAGCCCCAAGGGCCGTGCTTATGCCGATGAAGAAGACGACGAGGACGGCCTCTTCGGCGTGCATGAACGCCTCGATGAGCTGACGCGGCAGCTCGAGCATCTCAATCGCAGCGCGCAGCCGCATCCGGCGCAGAACCGCGCTTCCGAATCCCACCACGCCGGGCTTGCCGAAGCGATCGCCCGCCTTGACCGGCGGCTCGATCAATTTGCCGCAGAACGGCCGTTCGCAGCGGCGCCGCGCGCGGCCGAGCGCCAGCCCGTGCCCATTTCCGATCCGTGGAGCGGCGGGTTCGATCGCGCCGTCGCCGAAATCACCGCCCGCCAGCAGGCGCTCGATTCCGATCCGGATACGCCGCGTCCGCCGGCGGCGCCGGCACAGAGACCGTCGCCGCCGCCGCCGCCAGCTTCTCCGCCGCCGCAACCGATCGCCATGCCGGCGCAGAATTTGTCCGGCCTCGAAGATCAGCTTCGGCACATCACCACGCAGATCGAAAGCTTGCGCAGGCCGAGCCAGCTCGAACAGGGCATCGCCGAACTGCGCAACGCGCTCGGAGAGATCGCGCGCACGTTGAGCGAGGCGATGCCGAAACGCGCCATCGAAGCGCTGGAGACCGAGGTCAGGGCGCTTGCCAGCCGCCTCGACAACGGCCGGAAGGCGGGCATCGATGCCGCCACGCTGGCGTCGGTAGAGAAAGGCCTTGCTGAAATCCGCGATGCGCTGGGATCGCTGACGCCGGCGGAAAATCTGGCCGGCTTCCGCGAGGCGGTCGCCAATCTGGCGCAAAAGATCGACCTCCTCAGCGCCTCGGCGCCCGATCCGACCGCCTTCCAGCAGCTTGAATCCGCTATATCGGCGCTACGCGGCATCGTCTCCCACGTCGCCTCCAACGAAGCCCTGGCGCAACTGACGGCGGAAGTGCGCGACCTTGGCGCCAAAATCGAGCAGGTCGTCAGTTTAAGCTCCGCCGGCGGGAGCGCGCTGACGATCTTGGAGAAGCGGATCGCCCATATCGCCGAGGCGCTCGAAGTTCGCAGCCAGCACGGCGGCACCGTGCCGCCGCAGCTCGATGCCCTGATCAAAGGCCTGAGCGAGAAAATCGAGCGGCTGCAGTTGGCGCGCGGCGACAGCGAGGCCCTCGGTCATTTTGAAAATCGCATCGCCGTCCTGGTGGAGAAGCTCGACGCTTCGGGAGCGCGCTTCGCCCAGCTCGAGGCGATCGAGCGCGGCCTCGCCGACGTGCTTGCCCACATGGAATCGGGACGCAGCGCCGGCCCGGCGGCCGCGGGCCCAAGCGGAGAAAGCGTGGACGTCCTCCAGCGCGACCTTGCCCGCACGCAGACATCGCTCGAGGCGGTGCATGGCACCTTGGGCCACGTCGTCGACCGGCTGGCGATGCTGGAACGGGACATGCGCACGCAGTCCCGCTCCGACCCGAAAATCCCGGCGGCGGCGACGCTGCCGGAACCGACCCCGATCGCCAAGGCCCCCCCTCCAACACCGCCCTCACCGCCACCGCCACCGACCCGCGAGGCCGCGGCAGCCCAGGCCGCGGCCGCCATGGCGCGCGCCAATCCGCGAATGCCGCGCCCCCCGCTCGATCCCAATCTGCCGCCCGATCATCCGCTGGAACCGGGATTCGGTCCCGCCCGCGGACGTCTCGCGGTCTCCGCGGCCGACCGCATCGCCGCTTCGGAAGCCGCGCTCGGTCCCGCCAAGCCGCCGGTCATCGAGGATCCGGCGGGCAAATCAAACTTCATTGCCGCCGCCCGCCGGGCCGCCCGAGCTGCCGCCGCCGAGCCGTCGACCGCCGATCTGCGCGCAGCCGCCGAAGCGGAAGCCGAGGCCGCCGGATCGCGCAAAACGCTGGCGCAGCGCGTGCGCTCCCTGTTCGCGGGCGCCAGCGCGATCCTGCTCATCATCGCGGCAGTGCGCATGGCCGGCAACTTCATCGGACCGGAAACGATCGAGGGGCATCTGCCGCAATTCGCAAAGATACAGAGCCAGCCGACCGAACCGGATCAGGTCACCGGTTCGGTCGATCGCGCGTCGAAACAGCCGGTAAACACGCCGGCCATGACCGGCGACATCGGCGGCTCCGTAGAAGCTCCATCGTCCGGATCGACAACGCTGCCGGCACTTCCCGGCAGCCGGCTGCCGCCTGACGGCAATGCCTTGCCGGCCGCCATCGGCGGACCCGCTTTGCGCAGCGCTGCGATCGCCGGCAAACCGGCCGCACAATACGAGGTCGGCGTGCGCTATGCGGAAGGGCGCGGCGTGACTGCCGATCCGACGCAAGCCGCGCGCTGGCTTGACCTTGCAGCGCGGCAAGGTTTGGCGTTGGCCCAGTTTCGTCTCGCCGGTCTCTATGAAAAAGGCATCGGCGTGAAAAAGGACATCGAAACCGCGCGGCGCATTTACCGGGCGGCCGCCGACCAAGGCAACGCGCAGGCCATGCATAATCTTGCGGTGCTTTACGCCGAAGGCGCCGCGGCAAAGCCGGACTACCGCACGGCGGCGCATTGGTTCCAGCTTGCTGCCGAGCATGGCGTCGCCGACAGCCAATACAATCTGGCCATTCTTTACGCGCGTGGCATCGGCGTCGAGCAAAATCTGGCGGACGCCTACAAATGGTTTGCCATCGCCGCCAGCCAAGGCGACCAGGAAGCCGCGCGAAAACGCGACGACGTCGGCAAGCGGCTCGACGCCAAATCGCTCGCGGCGGCACGCGCGGCGGTGAGCAGTTTCGTCCCCGAGCCGCAGCCGGCGGCGGCCACGACCGTGGAGACGCCGCCGGGAGGATGGGACGCGGGAACGTCTTCATCCAACGCCGCGCCCTCGCCAAAGCGAAGGTCCCTTGCCGGCCAGCCCGTCCGCCTCGGCAGCCGGTGAATCGCCTCACGTCGGCGTCTTGCGCCTGCCCTCTGCGATAGTTTCGCCTTACGAAGGCGCGCGACTCGGCGTAGAAGTTCTGTCATCCCGTTCGCCGGCCCGGGATCGGTCATGCCGCTCTCAGACTCGCGAAGTCCAGCGATACTCAGCTCCGCCGGCTGCGCTCGGCCGCGGGGCTGCCAGCCTCCAAGACGGCAGCCGAGCCCGTGCAAATCTATCTTCCGATCGCCGATCTGCCGGTCAATATCTTCCTCATCCTGGCGATGGGCCTCGCCGTCGGCTTCATCTCCGGCATGTTCGGCATCGGCGGCGGCTTCCTGATGACGCCGCTGCTTATCTTCATCGGCGTCACCCCGGGCGTGGCGGTGGCGAGCGTCGCCAGTCACATCGCCGCCTCCTCCTGTTCGGGCGCCATTTCCTATTGGCGGCGCAAGGCCATCGATCCGTCGCTGCTGCTGATATTGCTCGCCGGCGGCGTCATCGGCACCGCCGTCGGCGTCTGGCTGTTCACGATGCTGCGGGCGCTCGATCAGCTCGATTTCGTGATCGCGCTGTCCTACCTGACGCTGCTCAGCCTGGTCGGGGCGCTGATGGTCTCGGAAAGCATCCGATCCATCGCGCGCACGCGCGTCGGCAAGCCCATGATTCTGCGACGGCCCGGCAGCCATGCCTGGTTTCATGGTCTGCCCCTTAAGTTCCGCTTCAAGCGCTCGATGATCTACGTCTCCGCGATCCCCGTTTGGGTCATCGGCTTCATCATCGGCTTCGTCGGCGCCATTATGGGCATCGGCGGTGGATTCCTGCTCGTGCCGATGCTGATTTATCTGCTGCGCGTGCCCACCGCGACGGTCGTCGGCACCTCGATGATGCTCACCATGGTCACCATGGCTTCGGCGACGGTGATGCATGCAGTGACTAACCATCTGGTCGACGCGGTATTGGCGATGATCCTCATGGTCGGCGGCGTGATCGGCGCGCAATTCGGCGCGCGGGCAGGTCATCGGCTGAGCGGAGAATGGCTGCGCCTGCTGCTGGGCATTCTTGTCCTCGCGGTCGGCCTGCGCTTCGCCTATCAGCTCGTGCTGTCGCCCGGCGATCTTTATTCTTTGCGCATAGAGGAGACCGCGCGATGAGCCCCCGAGGCATCGCCGCGGCGCTGGCGGCAATCTTGCTGGCCATGCCCTGCGGCGCCGCCGCCGCGGAACGTCTCGTCGTCTCGCTGTCGCATCACCGCGTGCTGGTGACATCGAGCTTTGCCGGCACCGAGGTCGTGCTGTTCGGCAGCATCGAACGCGATCCGGCGACCCCCGCGCGGCGCGGCTATGATGCGGTCGTGACCGTGACCGGCCCGCGGGACACCGAACGCGTCCGCCGCAAGGAGCGCATGTTCGGCGTTTGGGTCAACGCCCAAGCGCGCAGCTTCATCGACGTGCCAAGCTATCTGTACGTGCTTTCGGATCGCCCGCTGGAAGCGATCGCCGACAATGAAACGCGGCGGCGGCTGCAAATCGGTTTCGATAACTTCCTGCTGCCGCAGCGGATCGGAACCGATATCGGCGACGTCGTGCGCGACGATCCGTTTCGCGTCGCCTTTCTCGACCTCAAGCAGGAGCATGGCCTCTATCGCGAGGCGGATAATGCCGTGACGCTGCTGACGCCGACCTTGTTCCGCGCCGATATCCCACTGCCGTCCAATGCGCCGTTCGGCACTTATGAGGTCGATATCAAGCTGTTCGCCGACGGCGCGCTGGCCGCGCGGGCGACAACGGCACTGGAAGTCATCAAGGTCGGATTCGAGCAGCTCGTGGCCGATACCGCGCGCGACCATGGCTTTTGGTACGGCCTGGCTCTTGCGTTCCTGGCGCTGCTGACCGGATGGTTCGCCAGCGTGGTTTTCAGCCGGGATTGATATCAATCGGGCAGGCAGCGTTTGCCGGCAACCGCATAGACGCGCGCGGCGCCGAGCATATGCGCCGTGAAGCGCGTCCCGCCGAAGACTTCGTCGAAAGCCTCATGGCGGACGTTCAGCCCGCCCGTATAAGCGCCGAAAGCCGGCATCACCATGCGCTTGCCGTTGCTCGCAAAGCAGCGGCGGCCGATGAGGCGCCCGCGTTGCGCGATGCGCGCGACGGGATGCAGATGCCCGGCGACTTCGCCATCGGCCGATGCCGACGGAGCGTGACGGAAGACCAAGGCTCCGAGCGCGAAGGCTTCCGCGAACTGCCCGCCGATATCCTTGCCAGGCTCGGGGTCATGATTGCCGGCGATCCAGATCCAATCGCGTCCGCGTTGCATCGTGCGCAAGCTTTCGCGATCCGGCGCGGCGAGACGGCTCGCGCCTTCGCCGTCGTGGAAATTATCCCCGAGCGCCACCACGCAGCGCGGCGCGTAACGCGCCAGGAGCAAGGTCAGTCGCGCCAGCGTCGCCGCGGTGTCATAGGGCGGGAGCAGGACGCCGCGCTTGGCATAGCTTGAACCCTTTTCCAGATGCAGATCGGCGACGGCGAGCAGGCCTTCCTCCGGCCAATACAGCGCCCCGGCGGGGTCGGCGAGAAGCCTAATGCTCGCGACGATAACAGCATGATCCGCTCGTCCCCGCGAAAGCGGGGACCCAGAAACCACAAGGAGTTTTTCATCCGGATTCCCGCTTACGCGGGAATGAGCGGAACTTGTCTTCACCCCATCGCCTCCCTGACCAGTTCCTCCGCCGCTTCCGCCAAGAGCGTATCGGCCGCCTCGCCGTAAACCTGTTCGCGGCCGATCTCCAGCATCACCGGAACGGCAAGCGGCGACACGTGGTCCAGCGCTTTATGGACGATTCGGCCCTTGATGCGCGAGAGCGCCTCGCCCAGGCGCCTGATGTCGAGGAGCCCCGTCGCCGCATCGGCGCGGGCCGCACGCAGAAGAAGGTGATCGGGCTGGTGCTTGCGCAGCACGTCATAGACCAGATCCGTGGAAATGGTGACCTGCCGCCGCGATTTCTCCTCGCCGGGAAAGCGCCGCTCGATGAGTCCGGCAATGATCGCGCAAGTGCGGAAGGTGCGCTTCATCAGCGCCGATTCGGCAAGCCAAGCTTCGAGATCGTCGCCCAGCATGTCCTCGTCGAACAGCTGCGCGAGCGAAAGCTCGCCGCGCTCGATGCGCAGCGCCACGTCGCCCAAGCCCCAGACCGCCAGCGCGTATTCGTTGGCGACGAAGCCGAGCGGACGCAGCCGCGCGCGTTCCAGCCGCCGCGTCAGCAGCATGCCCAATGTCTGATGCGCCAAGCGGCCTTCGAAGGGATAACAGACGAGATAATATTTGCTGGCGCGCGGGAAGGTCTCGACCAAAAGATCGCCCGCCGGCGGAATGAGCGAGCGCCATTCCTGAATCTCCAGCCAATCGTGCACCTGATCGGGCAGCGCCCGCCAGGCGCGACGATCCGCAAGCAATTGGCGCACGCGGGCCGCGAGATAGGTGGAGAGCGGGAACTTGCCGCCCTCATAGGCGGGAACCTTGGGTTCCGGATCGCTGGAACGCGAGACATAGACCTCGTCTTCCACCAGCGCCTCGTATTTGAGGATTTCGCCGGCGAAGACAAAGGTGTCGCCGAGCGCCAAGGTCTCGATGAAATATTCCTCGACTTGGCCCAGCAGCCGCCCCCCGCGCGGGATCGCCGTCTTGCCGCCGCGCGAACGCACCAGCCGCACCTTGAGCATGTCGGCTTCGACGATGGTGCCGACATTCATGCGGTAGCGTTGCGCAATGCGCGGATGCGTGACGCGCCAGCGCCCGTCCCGACCCTGGCGGATTTTAGCGAAGCGTTCGTAGCTTTTCAGCGCGTAACCGCCGGTGGCGACAAAATCGACGGCGTCGTCGAAAGCCCTGCGCGTCAGCGCCGCATAAGGCGCCGCCGTTCGCACTTCGGCGTAAAGCTCCTCGCCACGAAACGGCTCGCCCACCGCGCAACCGAGCACATGCTGCGCCAGCACGTCTAAAGCGCCGGTGTGCGCCGGCGGCGTGTCCTGGGCATTGTCCGCAACGGCGCTGAGCGCCGCCTGACATTCCAGCACCTCGAAGCGGTTCGCGGGGATCAGCACCGCGCGCGACGGCTCGTCGAGGCGGTGATTGGCGCGGCCGATGCGCTGCATCAGCCGCGATGCGCCCTTCGGCGCGCCGACATTGATGACGAGGTCGACATCGCCCCAGTCCACGCCGAGATCGAGCGACGAGGTGCAGACCACCGCGCGCAGCCGGCCGGCGGCCATCGCGTCCTCGACCTTGCGGCGCTGCGCCACGTCGAGCGAGCCGTGATGCAGGGCGATGGCGAGATTGCCGTCATTCATCTGCCAGAGATCCTGAAACAGGCTCTCCGCCTGACTGCGGGTATTGACGAAGACCAGTGTGGTCTTGTTGCGCGCGATGAGATCGTAGATTTCCGAGAGCGCATGCCGGGCGCCGTGTCCCGCCCAAGGCAGATGCTCCCTGGTGTCAAGCATGGTCACGTCCGGCGGCGCTCCGCCTTCGGCGATGACCAGATCGGCGCGCGCAAACCCGTGTAGCGGCTGTGGCACCAGGAAGCGGCGCAGATCGTCGGGCTCGGCGACCGTGGCCGAGAGCCCGATGCTGGTGAGATGAGGCGCCAAGCGAAACAGCCGCGCCAATCCCAGCGAGAGCAGATCGCCCCGTTTCGACGTCACCAGCGAATGCAGCTCGTCGAGCACCACGCGGCGCAGCGAGCCGAACAGGTAGGGCGCGTCGGCCGAGGCCAGCAGCAGCGCCAATTGCTCCGGCGTCGTGAGCAGGATGTCCGGCGGATCGCGCCGCTGGCGCTGGCGCTTGGACGCCGGGGTATCGCCGGTGCGGGTCTCCAGGCGGATGGGCAATTTCATCTCCGCCACCGGCCGTTCGAGGTTGCGGGCGATGTCGACCGCCAGCGCCTTCAACGGCGAGAGGTAGAGCGTGTGCAGTCCGCCTTCGCGGCGCAAAGCGCGCCCCGTCGAAATGACTTTGCCGCTTGCCGGCCGTGGCGCCACGAGCTCGACCAGCGTCGGCAAAAAGCCGGCCAAAGTCTTGCCGGCGCCCGTCGGCGCAATCAGCAGCACCGAGCGGCCGGCGCGCGCCTTGGCCAGGAGCTCGAGTTGGTGCCCGCGCGGGCTCCAGCCACGCGCGGCGAACCATCGCGCAAACGGCTCCGGCAGGGCGGCAATGGGCTCGATCGGCTGAGGAACGGACACGGCGCAGAGCTAATGCCAGCCGATTAAGGCCGTCGAGAGAAAAATCGCGGTGGAGATGCGCACCAATCTCGAACGCGGAAACGGTTTGGATTTGCCGGCTCCAGAGCTTAAGACGACTGCGGCAAGCCATTCGTGATAAGATCGCGGCGACGGAGGTCACCAATGCAAAACGAACAAGTCAGCCGGTTCCTCGGTGGTCCACCACTCGCCGTGGTGGCGCGGCTGGTGCTGCTCTCGATCCTGGTCGGCGTCGTCCTCAGCGCCATCGGTTTCGATCCCTGGAACATCATCGAAAGCTTGCGCGCGCTCGCGCGTCATCTCTGGGAAATGGGCTTCGACCTCGTGCGCTGGCTCTGGCGCTATTTTCTGTTGGGAGCCGCCATTGTGGTGCCGATCTGGCTGATCGTCCGGCTGGCCAAGGCGCCGCGGCAGATGAAGGAAAACGACTAGCGAAAAGGGCTGGACGAGAAACGCCGTGAGGCTATAATTCCTATTTATTGGATAATAATCTCACACTGACGTCGTCATCGCCATGCTGACCCACGCCCAGATTTGGAACGCGCTCGACCGGCTCGCGGCGCGGGCGGGCCTCTCGGCCTCCGCGCTGGCCAAGCGCGCCGGCCTCGATCCCACGACCTTCAACAAATCGAAGCGCATCACGCCCGACGGAAGGCCGCGCTGGCCTTCGACGGAATCGGTCGCCAAGGCGCTGGCGGCCACCGGCACCAGCGTCGAAGGCTTCGTCAAGCTCATCGGCGACAGCGCCTCCATCGCCACGCAGGCGGTGCCGCTGCTCGGCTTTGCCGAAGCCGGCGCCGGCGGCTATTTCGACGACGGCGGCTTTCCCGTCGGCAAAGGCTGGGACGAAATCGCTTTTCCCGCCGTCAACGACGAGCACGCCTATGCGCTGGAGATTTCCGGCGATTCCATGCAGCCGGCCTACCGCGACGGCGATGTGATCATCGTCTCCCCGGCGGCGCCGATCCGCCGCGGCGACCGCGTGGTGGTGAAGACCAAGAACGGCGAGGTCATGGTCAAGGAGCTCAAGCGGCGCACGAGCAAGACCATCGAATTGCGGTCGATCAACTCGGATCACCCGGATCGCACGCTGTCGCTCCAGGACGTCCTCTGGATCGCGCGCATCGTCTGGGCGAGCCAGTAAACCTTTCGGCCAAAAGGCACTGGCACAGGGAAGGACAGCGTGGTTAAGCTGCCGCTCGGCTTCCATGGCGGCGGTGCGAGATGCAGACGGAACGTAACCGCAAACTCGGCTGTTCCTGCTGCGGCCCTGGCGCCGGCGGCATCGACCGCCGCCGCTTTCTGCAATTTTCCGCGGCGGCACTGGCGGCGCTGACGCCGTTCACCGCTCGCGCCGACGACAGACCGATCGACGCTTTGCTGCTTCTGTGCAGCGACAGGCGCATCTGGCAGCCCAGCATCAATTTCATGAATGCGCGCGAGATGCAGCGCGTTTACCGCTCCTTCGCCATCGAAGGCGGCGCCATCGGCCTCATCGCCGAGCAATTCCGCAACACGCCTTTGCGGAGGAAATTCTGGGAGGATCTCGATTCGGCGGTCACCTGGAACGGCGTGCAGAAGATCATTGCCCTCGATCACCGCGATTGCGATGCCGCCGTCACCGCCTACGGCCTCGCCAAAATCTCCGACCGCCTGCTTGAAACCGAGATGCACCGCTATGCGCTCAACGAATTCCGCAGCCGCGTCGCCGCCCGGCACGCCGATGTCGATGTCGAGATCGGCCTGATGGCGCTCGACGGCAAGGTGCAGATGTTCCGCTAGCGCGAAACTCAGAAACCACGCCAGTAGAGCCAAGCCGCGCGCACCAAATAGACGGCGCTGACCGTGAAGATCAGTTTGCGCGTCCAACCGCGAAAACCGTGATCGGTCATGCGCTCAAGCACCCAGGGCGCCAGCATGGTGCCGGCGACGGCGAGCGCGATTGCCGGCGCCAGCGCCCAGACCGGAACGATTGCCGACAGATTGTCGAGCGAGCCGAAATAAAGAATGCGCAGCAGATTGCCGACGGTTTGACAGATGGATTTGGTCGCCACGGTGGTGCGGCGGTCGACCTGGCTCTTCTGAAAAAAGACATCGAGAAACATGCCGCCGTTTCCGGCAAAAAGCTGGATGGCGCTGGTGACAAATCCGGTAAACACCGGGATGCCGCGCCACTGGATGCTCGGGTGCCAGTGCCGCGGCAGCAGCTCGATCATGTAAGGCATCAAGCCGAGCAGCAGATAGACCAGGGCCTTGCTCGGCACGAAAGCAATGAAACGCAGGACGGCGAAGGCAACCGCAGCGCCCGCGACGTATTGCAGCCAGATGCGCCAGTCGATGTAGCGGCGCCAGGAAAATACCCGCCACAGATTTCCGGTGGTCGACAGCAGCGAGAACAGCACCATCGAGGTCGGAACGTCGAAAAAGGTCAGCAGCGCACCGAGCAGGATCATGCCGCCGGCAAGGCCGAAGACCCCGGAAATGAATGACGAAAGAAAGATCGACGCGCCGACGACGCTCAGCGAAAGAACCGTCATCTTAGGAAACGCGCCTCACGCCGAACGCGCCAGCGCGCCGTCGATCATGTCGATCGTGTTCTGCAGGCCATAGATCGCGACGAAAGAGCCGAAGCGCGGGCCTTTTTCCTGCCCAAGCAGCACCTGATAGAGCATGTTGAACCAGTCGAGCGAAACGCCGGGCTTGCCGTCTTTCGCTTTTTTGCGGTGATCGAGGAAGGGCTCGCGCCGGCCGATCTCATAGACCACGTCCTGGATCTGCTCGGCGGCGGCATCGGGAGGCAATTGCGCCAGCGCGTCGCGCAGGTCGATCAGCGCCGCGCGCTCGGCTTCCGTCGGCTCGCGATACTGCTTCGTCGGCAGCACGAAATCGCGAAAATAATTGATGGCGTAGCCGACAAGGGCGTCGAGCTTCGGATGCGTCTGCGGAGTCACGCCGGGGCGGTAGCGGCCGATGAAGCCCCATAGCGTTGCCGCGTTTTCCGCGTTCGACGAGGAAACGAGCGTCAGCAACATCTGGAAGCTGACGGGAATTTCCGGCGGCGGCGGATCGCCCGCGTGGATATGCCAGACGGGGTTGGCTATCCGCTGTCTTTCGTCCTGCCGCCGGTAAGCTTCGAGGAATTGCTGATAGTCGTCGACCGTGCGCGGAATGATGTCGAAATAGAGCCGCTTCGCCGCCTTCGGCTCGCGGTACATGAACAGCGAGAGGCTTTCCGGGCTGGCATAGCGCAACCATTCCTCGATGGTGAGGCCGTTGCCCTTCGACTTGGAAATCTTCTGGCCCTTCTCGTCGAGGAAGAGCTCGTAATTGAATCCCTCCGGCGGCGTGCCGCCGAGCGCGCGGCAGATTTCTCCCGAGAGCTTCACCGAATCGATCAGGTCCTTGCCCGCCATTTCGTAATCGATGCCGAGCGCGACCCAGCGCATGGCCCAGTCCGGCTTCCATTGCAGCTTGGCGCGCCCGCCGGTGACTTCCGTGGTCACCGGCGCTTTCGTTTCCGGATCCTCATAGGTGATGGTGCCGGCTTTGGCGTCATGCGCGATCACCGGAACCTGCAAAACGATGCCGGTTTTTGGATCGATCGGCAAAAACGGCGAATAGGTGCCGGCGCGCTCCTCGCGCAGCGACGGCAACATGATCGCCATCACTTTCTCGTAGCACTCGAGCACTTTGAGCAACGCGGCATCGAAGCGGCCCGACGTGTAGCAATGCGTCGACGACATGAATTCGTAGTCGAAGCCGAAATGGTCGAGGAAAGCGCGCAGCCGCGCGTTGTTGTGCTCACCGAAGCTCGGATGGGTGCCGAAGGGGTCGGGCACGCGGGTGAGCGGCTTGCCGAGATGCTGCGCCAGCATCTCCTGGTTCGGCACGTTGTCCGGCACCTTGCGCAAGCCATCCATGTCGTCGGAAAAGGCAATCAGGCGCGTTTTGACGCGATCCTCTGTCAACACACGAAAGGCGTGACGCACCATCGTGGTCCGCGCCACTTCGCCGAAGGTGCCGATATGCGGCAGGCCCGAAGGACCGTAGCCAGTTTCGAAAACGATTTCGTCCTTCGGCTTGCGCTTGAGACGGGCGACGATCTTGCGCGCCTCCTCGAAAGGCCAGGCGTTCGATCTCTCGGCGATTTCGCGCAGGCTCGCGGCCGCAGCGGCTATGGACATTGTGCAACTCCGGGCGCGGACAGTAGGAATCTGCAGCGCCAGCGTCAAACGTAAAACCCTCTCCCCGTTATAGGGGAGAGGTGGCGAGCGCCAGTGAGGCGCGAGCCGGGTGAGGGGCGGTGCACGGCCCCTCACCGATCGTCATCGCTTGCGTGACGACGATCGACCTCTCTCCGCAATGCGGGGGGAGGTAACCATTCAAAATGGGCTGACGGGAAAATAACGCAGCCAGAGGTCGGTAAAGCGTCCCTGCTCCCACAGACGGAACAGCGCCCAGTTGATCGCTTGCCGCAGCAAATCGTTGCCACGGCGCACGGCAACGCCGACGCCCTCGCCGAAATAGCGGCTCTCCAGAAAAGGACCCCCGCGGAATACGCAGCATTCGTTGGAATCGGTGCCGTTGAGCCAATAGGCCAGCGAGATGCCGTCGCCGAACAGCAGATCCACCTCGCCTTTCTTCAAGGCGTCGCGCGCGGCTTCCGCGGTCGGATAAGGCTTGACCTCGACTTCGGTGAACAGGGCCTTGAGATAGGCCTCGTGCGCGGTGCCCGCGATCACCGCCACTTTTTTTCCTTCCAGCTTCTCCGGCTGCACCTGTTCAATCGGGGTATCGCGCCGGGAAACGAAACGCGCCGGCGTGCGGTAATAGGGATCGGTGAAGTCGGCCTTCAGGCGGTTCTCCGGCGTCGCGGCGATGGAAGCGATCACCGCGTCGCCGCGATTTTGCGCCAGCGAATCGAGCAAGGTGTCGAAGCGGCGCATCTGGATCGTGCATTGCACCTTGATCTCCTCGCAAATCATGCGCGCGAGATCGACGTTGAAGCCCACCGGGTTACCGTCGGGGCCCGCGTAATCGAAGGGCGGGTAATCGGTCTCGGTGAGAAAGCGAATGACGCCGAGCCGGGACAGGTCGGGCCGTTCCGGACGCCGGCGCGGGTCCCAGAAGCTCGGCACCATGACCGTGGACGCCGGCGCCTTCGCCGCAGGCGTTGCCGAAGACTGCGCCAAGGCGGCCGGGCCAAACGCCCCTGCGAGCCCCAGGACCATGGCGACCAGAAGTCCCGCGCTCGGGTGCGGGCAGCGGCAGGCCGGCAAAGCCCGCCTAAAATGGCTTTTTCGGATTGTCATCATTCACGTCTCGTGTGCAGCGGCGGGCCGCCGGCGCACGTCGTTTCTACCCATTGATCCGGAAATTAGACAGGTCAATTATACAACCCATGGGCGAGCGCGCGAAAAGGGGCGCCGCAGGCGGGGAGTGGCGTTAAGGACCTCCGATCGGTCCAGTCGCCGGCCGGGGGGCTGTAATGCAGGACGGAAATAGCGGCAGCGCAGTTGCCGAGCGCCCGCGAGACAATCCGCGGCTCGCACCGCCGGGCGCCGATCTGGTTCCTTCGATCGCGCCGGAATGGGGCGCATCCCTAACCGCGATTCACTCCCGATCCGGCTTTCCGGAGATCGATTGCATCCGGCACGCCATTCCCGGCGCGGTGCTTGCCGCGGCCGAAAGCCGCGCGGAGACCGTGGGCGTCAGCGCCGACCGGGTTCTGATCGCCTGCGGCGCTATTTCCGAAGAGGACTATGTCAGGGCGTTCGCCGCTGGCTGCCACGCGCCTTTCGAATCCTTGGCCGAAGTCTCGCGGAAGGACTGCCCCCTTTCCGATGAAAGGTTGATCGAATCCGCGGCCGCCGGCCTGCTGCCGCTACAAATCGACGGCCGGCTCGTACTGACGGTCGCGCCTCGTCATACGGCGGCGCGGTATCTCGCCGAAATGACGGCGCGAGCCGATCTCAAAGGAATCTTTCGGCTGACTTCGGCCCGCCGTCTTCAGGATTTCGTATTCAAGCATTGCAAGGCAGGGATTGCGCGCCGGGCAGTCGGAGAATTGGAGAATTTGTGGCCCGAGCTTTCCGCCGCCCCGCGGCCGCGAAGTAAAAAGCGCGCTTTTCTTTCAATTGCCGCCCTTGCCGTTGCCGCCACCGCCTTGAGCCTGCATGGGACGACTGTCGCCGTCGACGTCATGCTGGCGATCATTTTCCTGGCATGGAGCGTGCTGAGGCTTTTCGGCTGCCTCATGCGGCCTCCCGCACGCAAGCGGCCGGCGCGCATCGCCGACGATCAACTGCCGACCTACAGCATCATCGCGGCGCTCTACCGCGAAGCGGTCTCGGTCGAGCATTTGGTTTCATGTTTGCGGCAGCTCGATTATCCCGCCGAGAAGCTCGACATCAAGCTCGTGATCGAGTCCGATGACATCGAGACGCAGCGGGCCATCGAGCGTCTGCAACTCGGGCCGCCGTTCGAAATTATTGTCGCCCCCGAGGCCGGGCCGCGCACCAAACCGAAGGCGCTTAATGCCGCGCTGCCGTTCGTCCACGGTGCCTTCACCGTGGTCTTTGACGCCGAGGACCGCCCCGAACGGGACCAACTGCGCCGCGCGCTCGACATGTTCCAGGCCGATTCCGATCTTGCCTGCGTGCAGGCCCGACTGACAATCGACAACACCGCCGATAGCTGGCTCGCACGGCTCTTCACCGCCGAATACGCGGGACAGTTCGACGTTTTCCTGCCGGGGTTGGCGGAACTACGCATGCCGCTACCGCTCGGCGGCTCCTCGAATCATTTCCGCACCGCTGTCCTGCGGGAGATCGGCGCCTGGGACCCTTATAACGTGACGGAGGATGCCGACCTCGGCATGCGGCTCAGCCGTTTTGGCTACCGTTGCGAAGTCGCCGTCTCGACCACCTACGAAGAGGCGCCCGCGCGCTTCGGCCCCTGGCTGCGGCAGCGCACGCGCTGGTTCAAGGGTTGGATGCAGACATGGCTCGTCCACATGCGGACGCCGCTGCGGCTGCTGGCCAATTTGGGTATGGCGCGGTTCGCCGTCTTCCAGCTCGTGGTCGGAGGCAATGTACTCGCGGCCCTGGTTTACCCGCTCTTCCTCGGGAGCGCGGCATGGCAGTTTTCGACGCATGCGCCCGCCGGCACGGGTTTGGGCAGCGCCCTGCTGTTCGCGCTGCACGGCACGGCGCTGAGCATTGGATTCGCCATTGCCGGGCTGGTTGGCTGGGTCGGCCTCACGCGCCGCGGTCTCGCGGAAACCGCATGGATCCTCATGCTCACACCGATCCACTGGCTGCTTCTATCGCTTGCCGCCTGGCGCGCTATCTACCAATTGCTCCGCGATCCCTATCGCTGGGAGAAAACCGAGCACGGGCTCGCCCGCACCTCTCGGCTCGCCAGGGAGCGGGCACTCACTCCAGTTTTTCCGAAAAAGCCCAAGAAGACGACAACTGGCTTGAAAGCGTCACCCGCTCGTTAAGAACAAACCGCCGCCTACGTGATTTGCCTAATAGGCCGCTCGGAGCTCCTGGGATAGTTCACTTTCAGCCGCATGCTCCATGGTAGGTGGCTGCACCGGTGCGGAGCACAGCGCACCTGCACTTGCAAAGGCCGGCCGCGCCAAGGTTTCGACATTGCGCGCGGCCGGCATTTCTCGGTTCCAGACCCTACAACAGCCGATTGATCGCAGACCGTATCCTTCGCTAGGTTTCCCGCAGCGACGCAGGGGAACAACATGGCGAAAACGCCTTACGACATCGATCTCGACCGCAACCCAGCCAATTTCCAGCCGTTGACGCCGCTGACCTTTCTCGAGCGCGCGGCGGCGGTCTTTCCGCAGCAGACCGCGATCATCCACGGACCGCTGCGGCGCTCTTACGCCGAATTCTATGCGCGTTCGCGGCGGCTCGCTTCGGCGCTGGCCCAACGCGGCATCAAGCGCGGCGACAGCGTATCGGTGCTGCTGGCCAACACGCCGGCGATGCTGGAGTGCCACTACGGCGTGCCGATGGCGGGCGCCGTGCTCAATTCCATCAATACGCGGCTCGACGCGCCGGTGGTCGCCTTCACCATCGATCACGCCGACGCCAAGGCGCTGATCACCGATCGTGAATTTTCCAAGGTAGCCAAGGAAGCGCTGGCGCTCGCCAAGACCAAGCCGCTGGTCATCGATTACGACGATCCGGAATTCACCGGCGAAGGCGAGCGGCTCGGTAGCCTGGAATACGAAGAATTCCTGCAGCAGGGCGATCCGGATTTTGCCTGGAAGATGCCCGATGACGAATGGGACGCCATCTCGCTCAACTACACCTCCGGCACGACCGGCGATCCCAAGGGCGTCGTTTATCACCACCGCGGCGCTTACCTGCTCGCGGTCGGTAATGTGCTGACCGGCAACATGGCGAAGCATTCCGTCTATCTGTGGACCTTGCCCATGTTCCACTGCAACGGCTGGTGCTTTCCCTGGTCGATGTCGGTGGTGGCCGGCACTCATGTCTGTCTGCGCTGGGTCCGCGCCAAGGCGATGTACGAGGCCATCACCCAGCATAAGGTTACGCATCTGTGCGGTGCGCCCATCGTGATGTCGACGCTGCTCAATGCCTCGCCGGAAGAGAAGAAGACGGTTTCGCAGCAGGTGGAATTCTTCACCGCAGCGGCGCCGCCGCCGGAAGCCGTGCTGGCCGCCATGAAGGACGCAGGCTTCAACGTCACACATCTCTATGGATTGACCGAAACCTACGGGCCGGCCGTGGTCAACGATTGGCACGGCGCATGGGATAAGCTGCCAAAACCCGAACAGGCCGCTAAGAAGGCGCGCCAGGGCGTGCGCTATCTGCCGCTCGAAGCGCTTGATGTGCTCGATCCGGAAACCATGCAACCGGTGCCGCGCGACGGCGAGACGCTGGGCGAGGTCATGTTCCGCGGCAACGTGGTGATGAAGGGCTATCTGAAGAACAAGGCGGCGACCGAGAAGGCCTTCGCCGGCGGCTGGTTTCACTCCGGCGATCTCGGCGTCATTCACCCCGACGGTTATATTCAGCTCAAGGACCGTTCCAAGGACATCATCATCTCCGGCGGCGAGAATATCTCATCCATCGAAGTGGAGAACGCGCTCTACAAACATCCGGCGGTGGCCACCGCCGCCGTGGTGGCCAAGCCCGACGACAAATGGGGTGAGACGCCCTGCGCCTTCGTCGAGCTGCGTCCGGGCGCGAACGCCAGCGCCGAGGATCTGATTGCCTGGTGCAAGCAGAATCTCGCGGGCTACAAATGCCCGCGCTACGTGGTCTTCGCGGAAATCCCGAAGACGAGCACGGGGAAGATTCAGAAATTCAAATTGCGGGAGATGGCGAAGGGGGTGTGACGTCAAATCTTAGCTTTGCAAATATTGCCATTTCGACGTCGCTTACACGCCACCCACTCGGAGCCCAGCCAGTATATTTCAACTGGGCGGCGACTATATGCTGCAAAATAGTATGGCAGTCGGCCAAAAATTCTTTGTAACCATCGGGATTCTTTGGATATGCCAGTCGCTCGCTGATCACACTGTCGAGCACCACTGCCGCCTTGGGAGCGAGAAATTTGAGATGTTTGGAAGCAAAAGATACTCCTCCCAAGTTTTTTATTCCTTGTAGAGCTTTAAGCGCTTCGACGACATTTCCGTTCTGAGCTTGCTGATGTGCCTTTCGAAAAGTTGCCTTCACGTCTTCGATCCGATTGTTATTGATTACCCGGCCAGCAACTCCCGGGTAGCCACCCCAACTGCAGACGGCTCTGATGAAGCTTTGCAAATCCGTCTTGCGAAATTTGCATTCAATGAGCTGCGCACCGTGCCGTTCAATATCAGCTGTTGTGGGCTTATTAGACCGGCTGGGTACATTCTGCTGAAATAGCGTCAAGAGGCCAGGAAATTCCGATAGGTTGATCACCGTTGCCCAGCCGAAGCGGATTGGTTGGTCGTCAACAATCATTGCTCACGCCGCCTCGGCCTCCATCACGCCCACCACAAGCCGTTTGCCGAGCGCGCGCAACGCCGCCGTCAGCGCCGGCAGTTTGGTCGGATGCCTGGGATCGAGGATGCGGCGCACTTCCTTCTCGTGCTTGCCGATGCGGCGCGCCAATTCGGACTTGCTGATGCCGGCGGCTTTGAACGCCTCCAGCACGGCGAGCTTGGCGGCCACGTCCGGCGCGACCGCAATCTCAACCAGCTTGCGGCCTTTGGCGCGCGGCCTCGGCAATGGCACTCCGCGCTCCAGATAGGTTAGCAGCACGAGACCGAGCGCTTCCTCGGCCATGGCTCGGGCGTCGGTCTCGCCGCGTCCTTGTGTGACGACCTCCGGCACATCGGGAAAGGTCACGACGATACTGCCGCGCCGCTCTCCCGGCTCGAATAGCGCGCGATATGAATAGGACCGCATTGCTGTTCCTCCTGATGCCCCGGACCATTCCGGGACAGCGCGCCATTGCTCAGTCCGCGAGACCAAGCTGCTTCCTGATCTTTCTTGCCGTTTTCGGGTCGATCTCGCGGGACGGAACGGTGGTCAGCCGGTCGCCGACAAATACCATCATGTGCCCGCCTTTGCCGCGCCACGTCTCCGCCCGGAACGACAGACCCTTCCTGCGGGCTTCCTCCCGCAATTCGGCAATGAATTTGTCGCGCTTGTTCATTGCCCTGAGGGCTGGTCCACGGAAACAGTTATATCGGACAAAATTGTCCGAATGTCAAGGTAGGCACTTTTCCACAAAACAAAACACCGGCTCCCCTTCGGAGAGCCGGCGGCTCAACCGCGAACCGTTTCGAAAAAATCACCGCGCTCTAATGTAGGCTGACGCCAATATTCTGGCGCAACCGCGCGATCTCGTCCTTCACCTGCAACTTGCGACGCTTCAGTTCGGCGATCAGCAGCCCATCGCAGGATGGGTGCGCGAGCGCCTCCGATATTTCGTCCTCCAGCGCCCGGTGGCGCTGTTCCAATTCCGCAAGATGCGTTGAGATGGACATAGGGGGGATCTCCTTTTGCCCGACAAAAGAAGTTTACTCCAAACCCGACCGGGACCGAAGTCCGGATCGTATGTGCGATGCAGCAAATCACCGCAAAGTGTCGTGATAAAGTGCCAATCCGGGTTGCGGCTGGGGATCAAAAAAATGATAATAATCAGGATTTTGGCGCTTGGAAGCACTGGGCTACCGGCTTGGGCGCTTCGCCATGACTGACGAAGAAGAACGCGAGCTCCGCGCCGAACTGGCGCGGCTCTTGCAGGAACATCGCGATCTCGATGCCGCCATCGAAGCGCTGCAGGAATCGCCGGGCTCGGACATTCTGCAGGTGCAGCGCCTGAAGAAGCGCAAACTGGTATTGCGCGACCGCATTACCTTCATCGAGGATCAGCTCACGCCCGACATTATCGCCTGAGAGCGGCCGTTCGTTATCGGCGCATTCGCTTGCGCCGATACATCGCCTCGTCGGCGCGCGCGATGATGTCCTCGGGGCTATCCGAGCCCGAGAGCATGGCGCATCCGGCCGAAGCGCCGACCGTCAGCCGCGCTCCGTCGTGAAGGACCGCAGCGGCCGCCACCACTGCCTCCAATTGCACCGCCTTCGCCGCCGCTTGGCTTTCGTCGAGGTTCCACAAAAGGATGCCGAATTCGTCGCCGCCGAGCCGCGCCACCACGTCGGACTCGCGCACGCTTCGCTGCAGGCTCAGGGCGACCGCTTGCAGCATCCGGTCACCGGCGGCATGTCCATATCTGTCGTTTACCGGCTTGAAGCGGTCGAGATCGAGATAGATCAGCGCCGCCGCAGCGCCATAGCGGCGCACGTAAGCCAGCGACCGGCGTAATTCGCGCTCGAAACCGCGCCGGTTGAGCAGGTCGAGCAGCGGATCGCGTTCCGCGCGCGCTTCCAGTTCGCTCGCATGGGCGCGTGCCGCGGCCAACTCGGCGCGCAAGCGTTCGACCTCTGCGGCAAGCTGCATCGGCTCCGAGCGGCCCGGTGCCGATGCCGACGGCGGCGATTCGCCGGTCCGGGCCTCTCGGCGCTCCGTCCTGCAGCGGCCGCGCGCCGCGGCAGGCGTCCGCTTCTGCGGCCGAATCCGGCTCTTGCTCATGTGTGGCGTTGCCCCCAAAGAATCGCTCGATCCAGAATAGCCGAGCCGTTTCGTCTTGCCACTGCGAGGCCCGCACCTATAATCCGCCGCTTCTTTGCGCCGGCAAGGCCGGATTCGAGGGGCAAATGGCCGCCAAGCCGGTCGCGATCATCATGGGAAGCCAGTCTGACTGGGAGACCATGCAGCATGCCGGCGCGACGCTTGCGGAACTGAAGATCGCCTATGACGCACTGATCGTCTCCGCTCACCGCACGCCGGAGCGGCTTTACAGCTTCGCCAAATCCGCCCGCAAGAAGGGCTACAAAGTGGTGATCGCCGGCGCCGGCGGCGCGGCTCACCTTCCCGGCATGACCGCGTCGCTTACCTCGCTGCCGGTTCTCGGTGTGCCGATGAAGACGCATGCGCTTGAAGGAAAGGACAGCCTGCTTTCCATCATGCAGATGCCGGCGGGCGTTCCGGTGGGAACGCTGGCGATCGGCAAACCTGGCGCCGTCAATGCCGCGCTTCTGGCCGCCGCCGTTCTCGCGACGTCGGACGCCAAGCTGGCGAAAAGACTCGACGCCTGGCGCGCGCGGCAAAGCAAAGCGGTGGCGAAGCGGCCACGCGAGGCGCGCGCGTGACTCTGCCGGTATTGAAGCCAGACGCGACCATCGGAATCCTCGGCGGCGGTCAGCTCGGCCGCATGCTTGCGCTGGCCGCGGCGCGGCTCGGACTGCGCTGCCATGCCTATGCGCCCGACACGGATTCCTGCGCTTTTCAGGTGATGCGGCATTCAACCTGCGCCGCTTATAACGACGAAGCCGCCCTCGAGCGTTTTGCCGATTCGGTGGACGTGATCACGTATGAATTCGAGAATGTGCCGGCGGAAACCGCGGCCTTCCTCGCGGCGCGCCGGCCTGTAATTCCGGATCCCAAGGTGCTGGCCACGACCCAGGATCGGCTGGCGGAGAAATCATTCGTCAGCGGACTCGGTATCGCCACGGCGCCTTACGCCGCCGTCGCATCGCCGACCGATCTGGCCTCCGCCGTTACCGCGATCGGCGTTCCGGCGGTGCTGAAAACGCGGCGGCTCGGCTATGACGGCAAGGGTCAGAAGATGATCGGCGTGAAGGACGATCCGGCGGCCGCATGGAGCGGCCTGCGCCAGGTTCCCGCCATTCTCGAAGGCTTCGTCCCTTTCGAGCGGGAGATTTCGGTGGTCGCCGCGCGATCCGCCACGGGGCAAGTCGAATGCTTCGACGTCACCGAGAACGAGCACCGCGACCACATCCTGAAAATCTCACGCGCGCCCGCGGCGGTGCCCGGCACGGTGGCCACCCGGGCGCGCGAGATCGCGGTCACCCTCGCCGAAGCTTTCGGCTATGTCGGCGTTCTGGGCGTCGAGATGTTTCTGGTGCGGGAAGGCGCCGACTATTCCGTGCTGGTCAATGAGATCGCGCCGCGGGTGCACAATTCCGGCCATTGGACCCTCGACGGCTGCACGGTTTCGCAATTCGAGCAGCATATCCGCGCGGTCGCCGGCTGGCCCTTGGCCTGCCCGCTCCGGCATGGGCGAGCCGAAATGACGAACTTGATCGGCACCGAAATCGAGAGCTATCGCCAATGGCTTGATGTGCCCGGCGCGTCGGTCCACCTCTACGGCAAGACCGAACCGCGGCCGGGGCGCAAAATGGGTCACGTGACGCGCATCATCCCGGACGCCGCGGGACCGCAATGAGCATCGTGCTGGCCTGCCTGATTTCACTGTCGATTGGCTGGACCGCCGCCGCTTGCGACGCACTGTTCCGCGATGAAAATCGTCCCGACGTTTTTAACGGGTTGTTCGGCACGTTATTCCTGCTGACGCTGACAGGCGTCGGCGGGTTCTTCGCCGCCTTCAATATTCTCTGGATGTTTCGGACGATCCATTCCTCCGCCATCCTCGTCATTATCGCGGGCGGCGCCTATCTCGGCTTCACCGCCTCCAACCGGCTGCATGTGAACGCGGCCGGAGCCGCCAACCGCTTCGTGCTCGGCCTCGGCAGCCTGCTGATCTACTATGCCGTCGCCTGGAAGCTGCTGCGGCCGGTGGTGGACTTTTAACAGCCGTTCTGCTAGACGCGCGCCTTCAGCCCGGTTCGCGCGCTCTGTGCAGACGGCCGGTGCACTCGGCAATCGCAACCGGATGGAGAGGATAGACTGCGTGCAGGTGCTCGTTCGCGACAATAACGTCGACCAGGCCCTCAAGGCGCTCAAGAAAAAGATGCAGCGCGAGGGCATTTTCCGCGAGATGAAGCTTCGCGGCCATTACGAAAAGCCCTCCGAAAAGAAAGCCCGCGAGCGGGCGGAAGCGATCCGCCGGGCCCGCAAGCTCGCCCGCAAGAAGCTGCAGCGTGAAGGCCTGCTGCCGATGAAGCCCAAGGTCGTTCCGGGCCCCGGCGCGCCGGGCCGCCGCTGACTTAGCTCGGTTTTCTGCCGCGGGCCGGCGCCGTCCGGCCCGCGTTGTCGTTTCCGGCCGGCCTCGCGCTTTCATGCCGTCTCCCCGGGGCTGAACAATCCCGGTCCGTGCCGTAGAATGCCGCCTGTCCGGCGAAAGAGGCAGCATGAGCGTTCCCCTGCGTTCCAAACCACGAGCCGGCTTTGTCCTGGCGATCGCCGCCGCGGCGCTCGGCGCCTGTTCGACCGCGGATTTGACCTCGGGCACGGTGCCCGATAGCGCGGAAGCGCAATACGTCGCCTCGCCGGCGAACATCGCCTCGCTCACCGAGGTCATCCAGCGCAATCCCAAGGATCCGCAGGCCTACAATATGCGCGGTTCGGTGCTGGGCCAGGCCGGCCAGTTCGACAAGGCGCTGGCCGATTTCAATCAGGCGGTCAGTCTCGATCCCAAATACGCACAAGCCTATGCCAACCGCGCCCTGATCTATCGGCAGACCAAGCGGATGGACGAGGCCATCGCCGACTATAACCAGGCGATCGCGCTCGATCCGTCATATGCCGCGGCCTATCTCGGCCGCGGCGTCGTCTATCGGCAGAACAAGCGGCCGCTGGAAGCATTGCAGGATTTCAACAAGGCAGTCGCGATCCGCCCCGATCTGGCCGAGGCCTATTATGAGCGCGGGCTGCTCTATCAGACCCAGGGACAACATCGGATCGCGATCGACGATTTCTCGACCGCCATCGGCCTCTCCGCCCAGGCCGCCGAGCCGCTGATCGCGCGGGGCTTAAGCTACATCGCGGTGAAGGATTACAAGGCCGCCATCAGCGATTTCGACGAGGCGGTGCAGCTCGAGCCGCTGAACATCCAGGCCTGGACCAGCCGCGGGCTTGCGCTGGAGCGGCTCGGCGACAAGGAGAAGGCCGCCGGCTCCTATGCCAAAGCACTCAACGTGGATCAGGATTACGCGCCGGCCAAAGAAGGCTTCAAACGCGTCGGCGGCGAATTCGGCAGGACCTATCAGACGTTTTGATTACGCGCCGCCGTTGATAAACGGCCGCACCAGATCCGGAACGCCAAAGGAATCATGGTCGTTGTGCGCCGCCTCCGGCAGCCGAAGGAAGCGCTTCGGCGCGCCGATCATGGCATAGAGCCGCTCGCCGAAGCCGATCGGAACGATCGTGTCGCGCGCGCCGTGGATCACGAGTGCCGGCGCGGTGACTTTTGCGAT
>Ga0070741_10003435_pt1 | contig 39409 bp, 34 predicted proteins | sample Coa_R1_4_FD_66440 | JGI IMG/M metagenome (GOLD analysis project Ga0070741, IMG submission 66440) | Surface soil microbial communities from Centralia Pennsylvania, which are recovering from an underground coalmine fire - Coalmine... | ecosystem: Environmental > Terrestrial > Soil > Unclassified ...
GTCGACCCGTCGCCCTCCAGGTAGGAGACGAGGGCGGCGTCGATGTAGCCGTGGTCGAGGGCCCAGATGAGGATGGCCGACACGAGGCCGCCGTCCTGGCCGAGCTCGTGGACCTTCGGGTCGGCGGCCCGGGTCAGCAGGATGTCCCGGCAGACGCCCGACACCTCGGCGGCGTGGCGGGCGCGGCCGAACAGCAGCCCGTCGATCTCGGGTTCCCATTCCCGGAACCGGGGGCAGGCCCGGGTGCAGGACGTGCAACCCCTCCGGCCGTGACCGCAGTCGTCCGGGCCGAGCTCCTCCTCGAGGTGGAAGGGCCGGTACACACCGTCGGTGTCCCGGTAGCCCAGCACGTCGTGGGGGCAGGCCACCACGCAACCGGCGCAGCCGGTGCACAGCCCGCTCGTCACCACTTCGTCGAACAGATGGCGCCACTGCAGCTTCTCGGCAGGAATGGGGAGACTCCTCGGTGACCCGTGACCGGAGGGTCGGGCGGGCTCAAGCCTGCAGCGCCGGACGGGGCGGCACCATGGAGAAGGGCCACAACGGCCGGCGAACGATATTGGAGCCGTTCTCCATGGTGCCGGCCGGCGAGGCCCCCCACACTGGCGCCGTGACAGTGACGACCCAGCCGCTCACCATCGACGACGGCCGACCGGCGCTGCGCCGCCTCGGGGAGGCGCAGCTGCCGACCGACCACGGCACCTTCCGCTGTCTGGCCTACGAGTGCGGCGGGCTGCACCATCTGGCGCTCGTGGCCGGCGACGTCGTCTGGGGTGAGGGGGTCCTGGTCCGGGTCCACAGCGAATGCATGACCGGCGACATCTTCGGCTCGCGGCGCTGTGACTGCGGCGCCCAGCTCGACGAGGCGATGCGCCGGATCGCCGGCGAGGGCCGGGGCGTGGTCGTCTACCTCCGGGGCCACGAAGGTCGGGGGATCGGCATCGGCCCCAAGCTGCAGGCCTACCGGCTGCAGGAGCTCGGCTTGGACACCGTCGACGCCAACCTGGAGCTCGGCCTCCCGGTCGACTCCCGCGACTTCGCCGCCGCCGCCTGGATCCTGGCCGACCTGGGTGTCAGCTCCGTCCGGATGCTGACCAACAACCCACTCAAGTGCGCCGGCCTGGCCGGCAACGGGACGCAGATCCTGAATCGGGTACCGCTGGCGCCGGAGCCCACCTCCCACAACCTGGCCTACCTGCGGACGAAGCAGGCCCGGCTGGGCCACCTCATCGACGACCGATGGAACTCCTGAGCCTCGGGCCCGGGGAGCTGATGGCCCGGGCCCGCCAGGTCCGGCAGTCGGCCACCGGCCGCCGGGTGACCTATTCGCCGAAGGTGTTCATCCCGTTGACGATGCTGTGCCGCGACCGTTGCGGCTACTGCACCTTCGCCCAGCCTCCGGCCCGCCTGGCCTCCCCCTATCTTGCGCCCGAGGAGGTGCTGGCCATCGCCCGGCGGGGGGCGGAGGCCGGTTGCCACGAAGCGCTGTTCACCCTCGGCGAGCAGCCCGAGGACCGCTTCCCGGTGGCCCGGGAGTGGCTGGCGGCCCACGGCCACCCGTCCACGGTCGGGTACCTGCAGGCCATGTGCCGGCTGGTCCTCGACGAAACCGGCCTGCTGCCCCACGCCAACGCCGGTGCCCTGGCGGAGGCCGACCTCGCCGCCCTGCGGGACGTGAGCGCCTCCCAGGGGATGATGCTCGAATCGCTGAACCCCGGGCTCGGCTGCCACCGCGGCTGTCCCGACAAGACGCCCGCCCGCCGGCTGGCCACCCTGGAGGCGGCCGGCCGCCTGTCCATCCCCTTCACCACCGGGCTGCTGGTCGGCATCGGCGAGAGCCGGCAGGACAGGGTGGAGACGCTGGAGGCCATCGCCGCCTCCCATCGCCGCCACGGCCACGTGCAGGAGGTGATCGTCCAGAACTTCCGGCCGAAGCCGGGCACCGCCCTGCAGGCCGCCCCGCCCTGCCCGGCGGCGGAGTTCCTCGAGACGATCGCTCTGGCCCGGCTGATCCTGCCGCCGGAGATCCACGTGCAGGCGCCGCCGAACCTGTCCGACGACCTCTGCGCCGTTCTCGACGCCGGCATCGACGACTGGGGTGGCGTCTCGCCCGTCACCGCCGACCACGTCAACCCCGAGCGGCCCTGGCCGGCGCTGGACCGGCTGCGGGCGGCCACCGAGGCCGCCGGCCTCACGCTGGCGCCCCGGCTGACCGTGTACCCCGAGTTCGCCCTCGCCGCCGATCGGTGGCTGGCCGGACCACTGCGCTTTCCCGTCCTCGACCGCTCCGACGCCGAGGGCCTCGGGCGCGACGACCCCGGGGCGGTCTTCCCCCAGCGGACGGCCGACGCCACCAACGTCTCCGACGGCGCCGAGGTCGTCCTGGCCGGCCGGCGCTCCACCGCCTGGTACTCCGGCTCGGCGGCCGACCCTCCGGTCCTCGTGGCGGGACGGCCCCGGGCCCTCCGGGGGGCGGGGGGTGCCATCGCCGAGGTCCTGGCCGGGGTGCGCCTCGACCAGGAGCCCGGAGTCGACGAACTCGTCACGCTGTTCGGCGCCCGGGGGCCGGAGGTGGCGGCCGTGGCCGGACTGGCCGACGAGCTGCGCCGGGAGACGGTCGGCGATGTCGTGACCTTCGTCCGCAACCGCAACATCAACTACACCAACGTCTGCACGTTCCGGTGCCGCTTCTGCGGGTTCTCCAAAGGGCCGCTGTCGTTGAACCTGCGGGGAACGCCGTACCTCCTCACGCTGGAGGACATCGCCGGCCGGGCCCGGGAGGCGTGGGAGGCGGGCGCCACCGAGGTCTGCCTCCAGGGCGGCATCCATCCCTCCTTCGACGGCCAGTACTACGTCGATGTCTGCCGGGCGGTGAAGGAGGCCGCGCCGGAGATCCACGTCCACGGGTTCACCGCCCTGGAGGTGACCGAAGGGGCCCGGCGCCTGGGGGAGCCCCTCGACCGCTACCTCGGGCGCCTGGCCGACGCCGGTCTCCGGTCGCTGCCCGGGACGGCGGCCGAGATCCTCGACGACCCCGTCCGGGCGGTGCTCTGCCCCGACAAGATCTCGACCGACGAATGGCTGGAATGCCACCGCCTCGCCCACCGGGCCGGCCTGGCCTCCAACGTGACGATGATGTTCGGGGCGGTGGAGCAGCCCCTGTCGTGGGCCCGTCACCTCGTCAGCACCCGGGCCCTGCAGCGGGAGACCGGCGGTTTCACCGAGTTCGTGGGGCTGCCGTTCGTGCACATGGCGGCGCCGATCTACCTGCAGCGCCAGGCCCGGCGGGGCCCGACGTTCCGGGAGACGCTGCTCGTCCACGCCGTGGCCCGCATCGCCTATCGGGGCTGCATCGACAACGTGCAGGCCTCGTGGGTCAAGGTTGGCCGGTCCGGGGTCCGGCAACTGCTCCAGGCCGGGTGCAACGACCTCGGCGGCACCCTGATGAACGAGAACATCTCCCGGGCGGCCGGAGCCAGCCACGGCCAGGCCCTCAGCGCAACCGACTTCCGGGCCCTGGTCGAGCCCCTCGGCCGGCCGCTGGCCGAGCGGTCGACGCTCTACCGGCGCCTCGCCCCTGGCCTGGTCGCCTAGTTCCGGAAGTCGATCCCGTAGGCGTGGATCTTGCGGTACAGCGACGAACGGGCGATGCCGAGTTCGGCGGCGGCCCGCAGCCGGTTGCCGCCCGCCCGGTGCAGGGCGGCGATGATGGCGTCGCGCTCGAGCGCCTCCATCGGCATGAGGATCCGCTGGCAGGACGTGAAGCACTGGGCCGGGAGGTCCTCGCTGCCGATGTCGCCGGCCGGCCGCTGGGCCAGCGCCTCCCGCAGCACCGTCTGGAGCTGGGCCACATTGGCGGGCCACACGTAGCCCAGCAGGGCCCGCATGGCGTCGGGCGTGCAGCGGACCGCCCGACGGGGGGCGAGGCGGTCGAGGAGGAACGGGACGAGCTGGCTCAGGTCCTCGATCCGGTGGCGCAGGGCCGGGACGGTGACCGACGTGCTGAACCGGCCGAGGAGGCCGTCGCAGGGCCGGGGCTCGACGCCGGCGGCGGCGTCGACGGTGCCGACGACCCACGGCGGAGAGGGCCGGTCGGCGAGGTCGTCGAGGAGCCGGCCGATGACCTTCGCCGAGGACGGCGGCATCAGATCGAGATGGCGGAGGACGACGGTGGCCGGCTGGTCGTAGAGCGGCTGGTCGAGGAGGTCGCTCGACGGCGACAGGTCAGCGCCGCAGTCGATCACGACCAGGCGCGAGGTCGGGAAGCGCTCGTGATGGGCTCCCCGGGCCAGGGCGAACTTGCCGGTGCCCGGCTCGCCGACCAGCAGGAGCGAGTGCCGGGCCCGAGCGGCCGACCGGACGGCCTCGCAGGCGGCCAGCCAGACGGGCGAACGGCCCACCGCTTCGGGGAAGGTGGCCACCGACGCCGGCCGGCGGGCCGGCACCGCGGCGGGGCCCTCGGAGCGGACGGTGAGCTTCACCACCGTGCCGACCGTGTCGCCGGCCACCGACACCGGGGCGCAGCGGGCCTGCACCTGGCGGCCCTGGGAGAGCGACAGTTCGACGACCGCCGGAGCCGGGCCCTCCAGCTCGGCCGCCTTGCCCCGGAGGATGACCTGGTCGGCCGGTGTGAGGAGGCTGGCGGCCCGGGGATCGGTCATGACGATCTCGCCGCTGATGGCCACCACGGCGCTGCGCCCGCCCCGGCAGGCGGTCAGGAACGCGTCGAGCATGGCCCGCTGGCGGGCGCTGCCCTGCTCCAGCATGAGCCGTTCGATGTCCCGGGCCGCTTCCTGGGCCAGGACCCGCATCATGGGGTTGGCGTCGTCGGCCAGGCAGGTGATGTCGAGCACCCCTTCGATCCGCCCGGTCAGCGGGTTGCGGATCGGCACGCCGGCGCAGGCGAACCCCTGGATGTGCTCGTTGAAGTGCTCGGGGCCGAAGACGTAGGTCGGGCGCCCGTCCTCCAACGCCGTGCCCACGCCATTGGTGCCGACGTGCGTCTCCCCGTAGCTGAACCCCGGGGCGAACACCACGGCGTCGAGGCGGCGGCTGAGATGGTGGTCGGTCTCGCGGCGCTGGAGCAGCCGGCCCGACCCGTCGGTCAGGACCACGCTGAGGGGCATGTCGGCCAGCCCGTCCTGCAGACGGCTCATGACCGGCTCGGCGCAGCCCACCAGCGGCCCCCGGACGTCGACGTCCTCGTAGGGCACCTGGGACAGGTCGGCATCGATCCCGGCGTCGTGGCATCGGCGCCACGAACTCAGGATCGGGTCGCGCACCGAGCCCGACGGGGCCGTCCCGGTGGTGAGAAACGTGTCCCGGGCGGTCGACGTGGTCCGCCGCTGGGATCGAGCGTCCACCGAAAGGCCCCCCTCTTGACCGTTGGCACCGCTCGCCGACCGCCCAGAGTATGGCGCAGCCCGGCCCGTCCGATCCAACGAGTGTCCCAAGATCGGACACCGACTGTCCCAGGATCGGACCTGGGCCGCCGCGCCGCCGTCATTCAATGGCCTCTGGAGTCGTAACCGACGAGGGGGGCTGACATGACGGTGGCACTGGTGACGCCGGTGGACGGCGACGGGGGGCGCATGACGGTGCGGGCGGCGGAGCGGGCGCGACGGGGACGGGAGCCGGTCGACGAGCGGGTGGCGACGCTGGCCCAGTTCTCGTCGGCCTACCGCCAGCTGGTCAGCGCCACGACGCCGACCATGGTGGCCCAGGCGGCGGTGGAGGCGGGCCGCTGGGCCCTCGACAGCGACATCAGCTGGTGCGGGCTGCTCCAGGGCGACGCCCTGGTGATGGGGGCCTACAGCGGGTTCCGCAACCCCGAGATCGCCGACGTGTGGTCTCTCGGGCTCGGCCAGGGGATCGGCGGGCGGGTGGCCGCCGAAGGGCGCACGATCACCATCCGGGATTACCTGCGCGATCCCCGCCGGGTACCGGTGATGAAGAAGGTCATCGACGACGAGGGCATCCGGGGCGTGATCTGTGCGCCGCTGGTCTCCGACCCGCTGCTGCCCGCCGGCTCCATCCTCGGCGTGCTGTACGTGGCCGTGCGCCGGCCCCACACCTTCACCCGCCAGGAATGCGACCTGGTCACGGCCATCGCCCGCGACACCGGGGTGCGCCTGGCCAGCGTCTACCGGGAAGCAGCGCTGCAGCTCGAGCGCGACCACGTCGCCGACCGCAACGACGTCCTCGAGCAGCGGCTGCGGATCCTGGCCGACCTGGCCGACACCTGTGCCGACACCGGCGATCTCTCCGCCGGTCTGCGGATCGTGGCCGCCCACGTCGGGGGAGGGGTGTCGGTCGTCGACCAGTCGGGAACGGTGCTGGGCACGGCCAACGACATCGCCGGCGAAGAGCGGGTCACCGTTGCGCTGCAGTCGGGGTCGGTGGAGATCGGCCGGATGGAGGTGTCACGCGACCGGGCCTTCGACCGGGGCGACGGCGAGCTCCTCGACCACGTGGGACGGATCGTGACGCTGGAGCTGCTGCGGGAGCGGAGCAGCCTCGAGGCCGAGCTGCGGCTCCGCGGTGAGCTGCTCGACGACCTGCTCCATGGCAACGTGGGCGACGAGGCGGCGCTGGTCCGCCGGGCGGCGCTGCTCGGCTTCGGCCTGAGCCAGCCGGCCTTCGTGGCCTGCTTCGGCATTCACGTCGGACACGGTGGCGGCCACGACACCGCCCCGCCGGTGGCCCGTTCGGTGGCCGACCTCATCGAGCGCCTGGCCCGGCAGCGTTTCGACCAGGTCATCGTGGCCACCCGGCCGACCGAGGTGGTGGCCGTCCTCGGCGTGGGTGACCGGAACCACGCCACCGTCCACAGCCTGGTGAGCGAACTGGTCGCCACCGCCACGGCGCTGCTGGGAGGCAGGCCCCTGGCCGCCGGGATGGGCCGGCGTTGCCTCACACTGGCCGACCACGCCGACTCCTTCGCCGAGGCGTCGACGGCCCTCGACCTGGCCCGCACCCGGCCCGACGCCGGCCAGATCCTCACCCCGGCCGACCTCGGCCTCTTGGCCGTCCTCGGGCGGGGCCAGCAGAAGAAGCCCTTGCGGGAGCTCGTCACCCAGGCCCTCGAGCCGCTGGTAGAGGCCGACCGCCAGTCGGGCTCGGAATACCTGAAGACGCTGCACACCTACCTGAGCGCCGACCGGCATCTGGAACGGGCCGCCTGTGAGCTGCACGTCCACGTCAACACGCTGCGCTACCGCCTCGGCAAGATCCAGGAGCTGCTCGGCGTCGACCTCCACGACGTCGACGCCCGCTTCGTCCTGGAGCTGGCTCTCCGGGTTCACGCCATCCTCGATTGACGGCGCTGGAGGTTGTCTATAGCCGGGGCGCCGAGGTCTGTGGGGTGGCCACATTGCCGCATTTCGACCCCGCCACGATGCTCGTCCGGCGACGTTCGATCTTCACGAGAGGAGCGGGGTAATGGAGTTCAAAGAGGTCATCGGCTCACGCCGGTCGATCCGCTACTACCAGCCGTGGCGGCCGGTGGAGCGGGAGAAGATCCAGACGATCCTGCAGTCGGCCAGGCTGGCCTCCCGGGCCGTCAACGCCGACTGGGCCAAGGCCATCGTGGTCTACCGGGACGACCTGGCCGAGGACGACCGTGAAGCGCTGAAGACGGCCACGACCACCGCCCAGCTCGACCTGGCCCCGGTGTGGATCTTCTGGTTCGCCGATCTCAACTCGCCGTCCGAGGGTCACGAGACCCTGCGCGAGCTGTTCGACGTCGGGGCCCTGACCCCGGGGCAGGGCTGGAGCTACGCCTACATCGAAGACGTCGTCTACCCGCAGGTGCTGGGACCCATCGCCAACCACGAGGTGGCGCTGGCCGCCTTCGGCGGTTGCGAGGCGGGGCTGGCCATCTGCCAGGCGTTGCTGGCGGCGGTCGACGAGGGCCTCGGAACCCAGCTGACGGCCTTCACCCCGGCCAAGGCCAAGGAAGTCCTGGGCTTCCCCGACCACTGGTTCCCGCTGTGGGTGCAGCTCGTGGGCTACCCGGCCGAGTCGCCCGACGCCGGCGGCCAGCGGCCCCGCAAGCCGCTGGAGCAGATCTACTGCGAAGGCAAGTTCGGCAACGCCTTCGATCCCGACCCTGCCGTCGACGACGCCCTGAAGGCCGCCGGCATGATCCAGGAGTCCAACGGTCAGGAGTGGCGGGCCGCCGAGGTGCGCGGCCTGGCCCGCATGTTCGGCCTGCCGGAGTGACGGTGATGGCCGTGACGCGATCGACCATCACCCGCACCGTCGCCATCGCCGCCCTCGCCACGCTGCTCGGCGCGGGCTGTGGCGGCGGCGGGTCCTCCAACAAGAGCGCGGCGGCCAAGGCCGGGGAGCAGGCGGCCGGTGCCGGCACCCCGGCGGCAGTGGCCCAGCCCGACAGCGCCGCCCCGGCGGCGGCCGCTCCGGTCCAGGCCGACGCCGGTGGCGCGGCGACCGCTCCGGCGGCCGCCGGTGAGAACGCCACGCCGGCGGCCAACACCCCGGCGGCGGGCGCCGGTGCCGCGCCCAAGGCCGGCGGCGGGCCGGCGGCCACCCCGGGGGCCAAGGCGGCGGCCGGAGCGGCGAAGCCCGGAGCGTCCGGGAGCTCCGGCCCAACCGGCGGCCCGGCCGGTCCGGCCGGCGGTGCGCCGGCCGGCGGACCGGTGGCGGCCACGCCCGGGGCGCCGGGCAGCCCGGCGGCCGGTAACGCCCCCAACGGCGGCAACACCGACGTCGGCGTGTCGGCCACATCGATCAAGGTCGGCCACATCTGCATCTGCACCGGCCCGGTGGGCGGCGTCGGTGACGACCTGTCGTGGGCCGGCCAGGCCACCATGAAGTGGTACAACGACAACGGCGGGATCAACGGCCGCAAGCTCGATGTCCTGGTGCGGGACGACCAGTGGGACGGCACCAAGGGCATGAACGCCGTTCGGGACCTGGTGGAGCGGGAGGGCGTGTTCGGCTTCTCCGCCTCGCAGACCGTCCCCACCAACGACCTCATGGGGCCCTACGTCGACCAGAAGAAGGTGCCCAACGTCGGTGGCGACGGCTGGGGTGAGGCCCAGTACGGGCATGCCTGGCAGTTCCCGACCGGGAACAGCGCCACCGTCGACGGCTACGTCCTCGCCGACTACGCCGCCAAGACGCAGGGGGCCAAGACCGCGTCGATCTTCTACTTCGACAGCCCCCAGGGCCGTTCGTACGTCAAGGGCTTCACCAAGCAGTTCGAGAAGGACGGCGGCAAGGTCGTCTTCTCCCAGCCCGGCACGTTCGACGATCCGGCCACGGCCACCTACGTCGCCCGGTCCCGGACCGAGAGCGTCGACGTGTCGACGTACTGGGGCGAGCCGGGTCTGTGGGTGAAGATGGTCCGGGAGGCCGCCTCCCAGGCCTACCGGCCGAAGTTCGGGTTCCAGGGCTGCGCCTGCAACTACTTCGACGAGATCCCCGGCCTGGCCGGCCCCTGGGCCGAAGGCTCCATCGCCTCGACCGGCTGGACCCCCAACGACGTCGGCGAGGCCGCCGGCGACAAGATGCCCGGCTACGCCGAGTACAAGGCCATCACCGAGAAGTACTTCCCCAAGATCCACCATTCGAACTGGACCAAGGTCGGGTTCACCGGCGCCCACCTCTTCGGCGACACGCTGAAGAAGCTCGGCCTCAACGTGACCCGTCAGGGCCTGAAGGACGCCCTCGACCAGGTCCGGGACTTCGACCTCGGCCTCGGCGCCAAGGTCCGCATCTGGCCCAACAGCCACCGGGCCAACCACACCGTCTACCTCGTCAAGCTGGTGAAGGACGACCACGGCACGAGCGGCGGGATGCGCTGGAAGTACCTGTCCGGCCCGTTCGACGACCCCGTCAACACCGAGGGGAACGACGCGCCGCTGACCGGGTAGCCCCGGCCTCCGATGGGGGCCGGCCGGACCGGCCGGCCCCCACTCCGGCCCAGGGGAACGACGACACAGGGAGCAACGGGGGATGAGCAAGTTTGCCCAGGTCCTCGTGATCGGGACGATCGCGGGATCGATCTACGGCTTCATCGCCATCGGCATGGTCCTCGTCTACCGCACCACGGGCGTGCTCAACGTCGCCCACGGCGGGATCGGGATCCTGTCCGGCTATGTGGCCCACGAACTGATCCACTTCCGGCACCTGCCGTATTACGTGGGCATCACCGGCGGGGTGGCCATCGCCGCCCTGCTGGGGCTGGGGTTCGAGCTGATCGTGGTGCGGCGCCTGCCCGGCCGGCCCGATCTTCAGACGGCGGCCACGCTGGGGCTCTACACGCTGCTGCTCGGCGTGGTGGTCACCGTGCCGTGGTGGACGACGAACGCCTTCCAGGTGCTCCCGTCGCCGCTGCTCAACAAGACGTTCCGCGTGCCGGGCACGGTCCAGGCGGTGACCTATGACCAGCTCCTGCTGCTGGTCGCCCTGGCGGTGTTCTCCGCCGGTCTGTACTGGATGCTGCGCCGCACCAGGATCGGCCTGGCCATGCGGGCCGTGTCCGACAGCTCGGCGGCCGCCGGGCTCATGGGCATCAAGCCGCAGACCGTCAGCCTCGTGCTGTGGGTCGTCGGCTTCGGGCTGTCCGGGCTGACAACGATGCTGGTGGCGCCGATCACGCTGCTCGACGCCAACGCCCTCAGCCTCCTCACCCTCAAGGCATTGACGGTGGCCTTCCTCGGCGGTCTCGTCTCGCTGCCCCTCACCGTGGCCGGCGGGATGATCCTCGGCACGCTGGAGGCCTTCAACGATCTGTACCTGGTCCACCTGCCCGACCTGAAGTATGCATGGCCATTCCTGCTCATGGTGATCTCCCTGCTGTGGCGGGCGGCGGAGAAGCGGCGTTCCGTGCGGGACGACGCTCCGGTCGTGGCGGCGGCGGCATGAGCGTCGCCACCCTCACGAGCCGGACGTTCACAACCCGGGCCGCCGGCGCCGGGCTGCTGGCCGCCTTCGTGCTGGCCGGTCCGAAGCTGTTCACCTGGGCCGGGCCCGCCGCCGCCTACGACTTCGGCCTGACCGTGGCCATGCTCGTCGTGGCCGTCTCGGTGCTGGCCTGGATCGGCGAGATCTCGCTGGCCGTCGTGGCCCAGATGGGGCTGGGGATGGTCACCCTCAGCTGGTTCCAGGACCACACGTCGTTCCCGCTGGCCCTGTCGCTGGTGCTGGTGACACTGTCGTCGATCCCCACGTCGTTGATCCTGGGCGTGTTCTGCCTCCGGCTGCGGGGCGTCAACTTCGTCATCGCCTCGCTGGCCTTCGCCGGCATGACCCAGAAGGCCTTCTTCCAGAAGGTGCTGGGGGCGGCCACGTCGCTCCACGGCCGGGTCAGCCGGCCCGAGATGTTCCGCAGCGACGGGGCGCTCTACTACCTGATCGCCCTGTCGCTGGTCGGCGTCGTCGTCGCCCTCTACCGGCTGCAGCGCTCCCGCATCGGCACGGCCCTGGCGTCGCTGCGGGACTCCGAGACGGCCTTCTGGACGCTCGGCTACTCGCCGGCGGCCTACAAGCTCTTCGTCGTCTGTCTCTCCGGAGCCATCGCCACGCTGGCCGGCGCCTACTACGGGCTCCTGCAGGGGACCGTGCCGTCCTTCTACTTCAACCCCGGCCTGGCCATCGTCTACTTCGGCTTCGCCGTGGCCGGCGGCATGGGCTCGATCGGCGGCGCCATCGCCGGAGGGCTCTTCTTCGGCGCCATGCCCAAGTACATGGAAGTGCTGTGGCCCAGCATCTACAACAAGTTCGACTTCCTGTTCTACGGGCTCGTCGCCCTGCTCATCATCGTCTGGGTTCCCGGCGGGCTGGCCGGCGTCGGCCGCCGCCTCTGGAGTCGTGTGGAGGGTCGGGCATGAAGCTGGCCGAACGTCCCGCGCCGATGAACGGCGTCGGGCCCGTCGAGCGACGGGACCTGCTGGTCATCGAGGAGCTCGCCATCAGCTTCGGCGGGATCCGGGCCCTCACCGACGTGTCGCTCACCGCCCGGACGGGCGAGGTGGCCGCCGTCATCGGGCCCAACGGCGCCGGCAAGACCACGCTGTTCAACTGCATCTCCGGGCTGCTCACCCCCGACCGGGGCTCGATCACCTTCGACGGGCACCACCTCCACTCGATGGGCAACCCGATGCTGCGGGCCCGCCGGGGGATCGGCCGGACCTACCAGACCCCCCGTCTGTTCCGCAGCGTCACGGTCCTCGACAACCTGCTCATGGGTTGCCGGGCGGCCAACGCCGCCAAGCGGAGCTACGACTTCGACCCGTCGCTGCGGAGCCTGCGGCCCGAGGAGCGGGCCGGGCGCATCGCCGAGCTGGTCGGTTACCGCGGTTCTCTCGGGGCGCCGGCCTCGGGGTTGTCGTTCGGCGAGATGCGGGTCGTGGAGCTGGCCCGGGCGCTGTGCGCCTCGCCCTCGCTCCTCATGCTCGACGAGCCGGCCTCGGGTCTCGACGTCGATCAGGCCCAGGGCCTCGTCGGCCTGGTGCGGGACCTGGCCGACCTCGGCCTGGCCGTCCTGCTCATCGAACACGACATGAGTGTGGTGATGGGCGTCTGCGAAGTCATCACCGTCCTCGACTTCGGCTCGGTCATCGCCCGGGGTGCGCCCCGGGAGATCCAGGAGAACCAGGACGTCCTCGACGCCTACCTGGGAAAGGCCCACTGATGCTCGACGTGTCATCGCTCAGCGTGTCGTACGGCAGCGCCCGGGTGCTCTACGGGATCGACCTGCGGGTCGACGACGGCGAGATCGTGGCGTTGATCGGCCCCAACGGCGCGGGCAAGACCACCGCCCTCTCCGCCATCGGCGGGCTGCTGCCCCACGAGGGGACGGTGACGCTCGACGGCCGGCCCTTGCCGACCCAGCCCTGGGAGGCGGTGGCCGCCGGCCTGGCGCTGGTGCCCCAGGGCCGGGCGGTGTTCCCCTCGATGACCGTGGAGGAGAACCTCTTCCTCGGCGGGTTCTGCCGGGGGGCCACCTGGCGGACCGTCGAAGACGTCTTCGCCCCCATCTTCGAGTACTTCCCCCGGCTGGCCGAACGGCGCCGCCAGCCGGCCGGCAAGCTGTCGGGCGGCGAGCAGCAGATGCTGGTCATCGGCCGGGCGCTGCTGTCGCAGCCCAAGGCCGTCCTCATCGACGAGCTCTCCCTCGGCCTGGCGCCCAAGCTCGTCCAGACGCTGTTCGAGATGATCGTGCGGCTCAACCGCGAACGGGGGACGACGTTCCTGCTCGTCGAGCAGGCCTCGGCCGTCCTCGAGATCTCCAACCGGGCCTACCTCCTCCAGAAGGGCCACGTGGTCCACGAGGGCGACGCCCGGGAACTGCTCAGCCGCGTCGACGTGCTGCGCAGCGCCTACCTCGGTATCCAGTCCGGCCAATCGGCCGCCGCCCTTCGGAGGTAACGGGACATGCGACGACTTTGCATCGGGCTGGCGGCGGCGGTGGCGCTCGTCGCTTGGAGCGGGACCGCCGGCGCCGACGAGCCGGGCGACAGCCCGGCCCCGCCGGCGGCGGCCTTCGCCACCTTCAGCGTCTTCGGCCAGAGCCAGGTGGCCACCACCTGGCTCTACGCCGTCGGCGACGAGGACGAGCACATCGGCGGTGCCAAGGTGGCCGTCGACAAGCCCGAGAACGTGGCCGCCCTCGCCGCCGCCTTCCAGCGGGGGACGGCGGCCGGCTACACCTACGGCGCCACCGTCGGCGGCGGCCAGAACGCCGGCGCCGGCGGCCGGGGCATCGCCCCCGAACCGCCGCCGGGCGAGGCCGACGGCCAGTTCCCGAGCTCGCCGGCCGAGCAGACCTGGGAAGGGGGGCTGACCTCCGGGGCCAAGGGGCCGGTCGTCGACGGCCGGGCCCACGCCAAGGCCACCGGCGCGCCCTCGGGCGAAGCCCAGTTCATCCTCCAGCACCTCGACATCCCCGGCCAGCTGACCGTGGACCACGCCGTCACCGTTTCGCACGGCGCGCCGACCGCCGACGGGCTGGTGGGCGAGAGCAGCAGCGTGATCCGGGGCATCACCATCGCCAAGACGATCAAGATCGACTCGCTGATCTCGACGACCTACGCCCTGCTGCCGGCGACGGCGGGCGACACGAAGGCCATCGGGCGCACGGTGGTCCAGGGCGCCACGGTCAACGGCACGGCCGTCGAGATCGGCGACACCGGAATCCGGGCCTCCGACCAGGGGCAGGGAACGGCGCAGAAGGCGCAGCTCGACGAGCAGCTGTCCAAGAGCCTGGCTGCGGCCAACATCGAGGACATCCGGGTGGCCCGGGCCGCCGTCACCAGGGGCGACGGCGGCAAGGTGGCCATCGACGCTCCGGCGCTGGTGATCAAGTACCGCGACCCGAAGATGGCCGGCAGCAACCCGCAGGGATTCGCCGGCGGCGGCCTCGCCATCGGCGGGGCGACGCTGTCGGTCGAAGGGCAGCGGGCGGCGGCGGCCGGTGACAGCGGCGGCACCGAACAGCCCGTGACACAAGGGGGGAGCCCGTGGCAACCGCGATGGAAGTCCGCGACCTGGTCGTGGGCTACGGAGCCCACGCCGTACTTCACGGCATCGATCTGGAGCTGAGACGGGGGGAGATCCTGGCCCTGCTCGGGCCCAACGGGGCGGGGAAGTCGACGCTGGTCCGGCGGATGGCCGGCGTCCTGCCCAGCCGCCGCGGGTCGGTCGAGGTGGTCGGCGCCGGTGACCCGGCGGTCGACCCGGCGGCCCGGGCCCGGATCGGCTACATGCCCGAAGCGCCGGCGCTGTATCCCGACGAGACGGCGCTGCGCTACGTCAGCTACCTCGCCGACCTCGCCGGGGTGCCTCGCCGCCGCCGGAAGGAGGCGGCCATGGACGCCCTGGATCGGACCGGCGCGGCCAAGCTGGCCGGCCGGCTGGCCGGGCGCCTGTCCAAGGGGCAGCGGCAGCGGGTGGCGATGGCCGGCGCCATCGTCCACGAACCGGAGGTGATCCTCTTCGACGAGCCCGGCGACGGGCTCGATCCCCGCCAGACGGTGGCCCTGCGGGAGCTGCTGCGGGAACTGGCCGGCGGCGCCGCCGTGCTGTTCAGCACCCACCTGCTGTCGGAAGCCCAGCTGACCTGCGACCGGATCGTGATCCTCGACCAGGGTTCGGTGGTGGCCGATCGGCCGGGGCCCGACGCCGCCGACCTCGAGTCGGTGTTCCTCGACGTGGTGGGGAGGGGCTGGCGATGAGCGGGACGTGGCGGGTGGCCCGCCGGGAGTACCGGGCCTATCTCTCCTCACCGTGGTGCTACGGGATCGCCGTGGCCTTCCTGGCGCTGACCGGGCTGACCTTCTTCGTCGTCACCGACGCCGGCCGGGAGGCGTCGCTGCGGCTGTGGTTCCCCAACCTGGCCTTCATCAGCACCGTCACGATGCCGGTCGTCACCAGCCGCACCGTGGCCGAGGAGAAGCGGATGCGCCACCTCGACGTGCTGCTGGCCCGGCCGGTCACCACCGCCGCGCTCGTCGTCGGCAAGTGGCTCGGTGTCGTGCTGCTGTTTCTCACGTTCCTGGCGCCGACCCTGTTGTATCTCGGCTTCCTCACCGCCTGGGGCCGGCCGGACTGGCCGCCGATCGTCACGTCCTACGCCGGAGCGGTGTTGATCGCCGCGCTGTTCGCCGCCCTGGGGACGTTGACCAGCGTACTGACCGCCACGCCGATCCTGGCCGGGCTGGTCAGCTTCGCGGTCCTCATCGGCCTCCAGCTCGGGGGCAGCACCACGGTCGTGCAGTCGCTGTCCTACGTCGAGCATCTCGACGCCTTCGCCCGGGGCGCGCCGCATCTGAGCGACGGCGTGTACTTCGCCAGTGCCACCGCCGTCTGCCTCGGGGTAGCGGCGTTGTGGCAGAAGGTGCGCCGCACCGCCGTGGGCCTGCGCCGGCTGGTCGCCCCCGCCGCGGCCCTCACCGTGGCCGTGGCGGCCAACTGGGCCGTCATCCCGGTCGACCGGGTCGTCGACGTCACCTCCACCGGCCGGTTCACGCTGTCCCGGGCGTCGCGGGAGGCGCTGACCAACATGCGGGGGCCGGTGACGATCACCGCCTTCGAGCCGACCGGTTCGCCGCTGGTCAAGGACGATGCGGTCCTGTTCCGCCAGCTCCGCAGCCTGAAGCACAACCTGCACTACCGGGTGCTCGACATGGACCGGGAGCAGGGTGAGGCCCTGCGGCTCGGCGTCGACAACTACGGGCAGGCGGCCATCGAGGCGCAGGCCCGGCGGGAAGTCGTCTCGCCGATCACCGAACTGTCGGTGGTCAGTTCGCTGGAACGGCTGGCGCGGCGGCGTCCGCAGACGGTGTGCGCCCTCACCGGCCACGGCGAACGCTCGCTCGGCGACACCGCCCCGGCCGGGTACTCGGCCGCCCGCGACGCCATCGGCATCAACGGCGCCTCCACCAGGGAGATCGACCTGACCGTCGACCAGCGGATCCCGGCCGAGTGCACGATCCTGGCCCTGTTCGACCCGAAGAGCGGGCTCCGCCAACCGGAGATCGACGCCCTGTCGGCCTTCCTCGGCCGGGACGGGCGGATGCTCGTCACCGCCGAGCCGAACGGCCCGGACCTCTCGGCGCTGACAAAGCCGTTCGGCCTGCGGCTGTTGCCGGGCATGGTCTTCGATCCGTCCCGCAGCGTGGCCGGCGACCCGACGGCCCTGTTGGTCAACAGCTTCCCGGCCGTGTCACCGCTCACCCGCGACGTGGCCGGGCTGGCGGTGCCCACGGCCGGCGGCGTCACGACGGCCGCCAGCCCCGACCGGGGGCTCGTCGTGTCGCCGCTGATGGCGTCGAGCGGATCGTCATGGCTGTCGCTCGAGCCGGCCACCCGGCGCAACGACCCGGCCAGGGGTGACCGGGGCGGCCCGGTCATCATCGGCGGCGCCGCCGACCGTTCCGCCGTCTCGACCAGCGGTGAGCAGCGTCTCCCGTCCGGCGGCCCGAAGATCGACCGGACCCGCCTCCTGGTCGTAGCCGACGCCGACTGGGCGTCCAACGCCTTCGTCGGCGAACTGGCCAACCAGACCCTCCTGGCCAACGCCGTCAACTGGCTGGCCGGGGAGGAGGACCTCGTGGCCGTGCGGGGCATCCGGCCCGACCTGCGGCGCCTGGCGCTGACCGACGGGCGGCGCCGGCTCATGGGCGTGGCGACGATCGGCGTCGTGCCCGGCCTGGCGCTGGTCGGCGGCGCCGGTCTGTGGTTCCGCCGCCGGCGGCGCTGAGCCCGGCCGGGTGGAGCGGCGGGTGGCCGGTGTGGTGTGGGCCGCCCGCCGCTCAGCCGACGGGGATCGGGGCCAGCGAGCAGGCGAAGTCGAGCACCGCGGCGGCCAACCCCTGGCGGGAGCCCCTCGGGGGCAGCGTGTCGGTCATGAGGACGGGCAGGCCGGTGGCCTCGATCCCGGTTGCCTGGTCGGCGTCGCGCTCGTCGAGGACGAACCCGTCGAGGAACGGGCGGTAGAGGGCGGCCACGGCCGAGGCCCGGTGGGGGAGGCCGGCGGCGGCCATCAGCGCCGCCCGGACGGTGGCCCGGCCGGATTCCGGCGCCGTGGCCGGCGGCTGGGCCGAGACGACCGGGGTGACGGACACGGTGGGACCCCGGCGGCGTCGCAGTGTCTCGAGGACGCCGGGAAGGCGGAGGATGGGGGTCAGGCTGGCCAGGGGGCTGCTCGGGGCGAGCACGACGACGTCGGCGCGGCGGAGGGCCGCCAGCACGCCGGGGGCCGGTGCGGCCGTCTCGATGCCCTGGTAGCACAGGCCCAGCACCGCAGGCCGGGCCCGGTGACGGACGAGGAAGTCCTGGAACCCGAGGGTTCCCCGGTCGGTGTGGACCATCGTCCGGACCCGGTGGTCGCTCATCGGGAGGACCGTGGCGCCCAGGGCCAGGTCGTCGGCGAGGCGGGCGGTGGCCTGGGTCAGCGAAACGCCGCGCCGGAGGCGGGCGGTGCGGAGCAGGCTGAAGGCGAGGTCCTGGTCGCCGATGCGGAACCAGTCCTGGCCGTAGCGGGCCAGGCCGTCCACCGTCTCGAACGTGTCGTCGACGAGGCCCCAGCCCCGGGTCTCGTCGAACCGGCCGGCCAGGGCGTAGCAGACGCTGTCGACGTCGGGGCTGATGTGGAGGCCGAGGTGGTCGACGTCGTCGGCGGTGTTGACGATGCAGCAGAGCCCGGGGACGGCGGCGGCCAGCGCCGGCACGAATCGGGCCGCGCCGAAACCGCCGCAGAGGACGGTGACCCGGCGAACCCGGTCAGCCGCGGCTGGCACCGCAGGCGGCGGCGGCCGGGGGCTTGCCGGAGGACGCTCCGGCGGCCACGCCGCTGCCGGGGAGGATGTGGAGGGAGAGTTCGGCGCCGTCGGACACCGGAGTCTCGAGGCGGGTCGGGTGCTCGGCCGGGCGGCCGTCGATCATGACCCGGACCCAGAAGCTCGGCCGGCCGGGGCCGGCGCTCAGGCGCCACATCAGCTCCGGGTAGGCGGCGTGGAGGTTGTTCCACACCTCGCCCAGCGTCGACCCTTCGACCACCACCCGGTCACGGTCGCCGGTGGCCCAGGACAGTCCGTGAGGAACCCGCACGGTCACCGTCATCGTTCATCCTCCCCCTCGAATGGGCCCGGCCCGGGCCGGGGGACAGGTCGGCGAAGCGACCTATCCCCCGGCGGCGCCGGCCAGGACGTGCAGCGTCATCTCGGTCCGCACCGGCGTTTCGACGCCCTGCAGCGTCCGGATGTCGGCCTCGTGCTCGACGAAGACCCGGACGAAGGTGGCCGGGGTGCCGGCCTCGTCGCACAGGCGCACCCCCAGGTGGGGGTAGCGCCGGCGGAGATCGACGAGGACCTCGGCCACCGTGGTGCCGTCGGCTTCGAGGGCCCTGGCCCCGTCGCACAGGCAGGCCAGCGAGGCCGGGATGCGGACCGAGATGCTCATGTCAGTGCTGCTTGTGCCACGTGTCGTCGTGGTGGCGGATCCGCTCGTTCATGTAGCCCGGCACGTGGTACTTGTCGTAGTAGTCGGTGTCCACGTGCTGGAGCTGGATGATGTGGTTGCACTGCATCGGGGCGTAGTGCACCGGGTAGCGGCCGTACTTGTCGAGGCAGTGCTGGATGTCGCGCTTGGCCGCCTCGATGGCCCACGGCTTGTAGTTCAGCCGGTCGTTCTTGCGGATCTCCTTGAGCGTGTCGGCGTTGTAGGGGGCGTTGTCCATGCTGGAGCCCGACCCGCTGCCTTCGCCGAAGAAGACGCCCTGCTTGTTGTAACGGAAGTTGACCACGGTGTCGACGAGCTGGTCGACCGAGTCCCACCAGGGGGCCGGCATGCCGTAGCCCTGGAACACGCCGGGCAGGCCCTGGGCGAAGCGCCGTCCGTCGGGCAGCTCGTTGTAGACGAAGCCGAGGCCGTTGCCGATCTCGGGCAGCGCCCCGAGCATGAGGTTCTCGGAGAAGCCGCAGAAGACGTAGGCCCCGACGCCGAGCGCCTCGGCCGCCAGGCGGGCCTGGCTGATCGAGTAGCCCACGACGTAGTCGTCGATGTGGAGCATGAACTCCTCGTACATCGACAGCGGGAACGGCAGCGTCAGCTGGGGGTGGTCGCGGAGGAAGTCGGCGCCGACATGCGGCTCGCCGTCGTCGTCGACGAAGTACCAGCCGTTCCATTCGTAGAACGTCAGCAGCAGGTTGACCTGCTCCAGAGCGTGTTCCGACACGGGGATGATGCAGGTGGTGCCGGGCTTGTTGAAGTTCCACTGCCAGGCGCCCATCAGCTGGTTGGGGACGCCCCAGCTGAGGTCGAAGTCGCTCCGGTTGCTGCTCAGGGTGATGAGCCCTTCCCGGTACCACTTGAGGACCTTGTCGTAGTCCTCCTCCGTCTCGATCTCGACGGGCTTCTCCCGCTCCCGGGTCGGGTACCAGAAGTGCAGCCCGTTGTCGTTGACGATGAAGAAGTGGACCTGCGAGTCGTTGCACGGCCCGGGGATCGTGCGCCCGGCCACACACAGGAAGGTCGCCACGTCGGCCTGCGTCGGCAGGTCCATGGCGATCGTGCCGTTGGGGCCGCCGGCGGCCCACATGATGAGGGCCTCCTCGATCTCGCTCAGGGGCTGCGCCTCGTGCCGCGAGACGAATTCGCAGGGGCCCTTGGCCATGAGCTGGGGCCGGCCGGTCACGGCGTGGATCTCCTCGACGCCGGTCTCGATCGTGAACCCCTTGCCCATGCGGCGGGTCCGGACGGTGGACAGAAGCTTGAACAGGCTGGGGGTCCGCTCGAACGCCTGCACCAGCTGCTGGTGCTCATCCTTGGTCACGGGCGCCGAGGTTCGCTGCCGGTCTTCCAGTAATGCCATGGTTCGCCTCTCCTCCTGATGGGGTGGCGGCATTGTCGAACGCCGCCCGGGGCCGGACCAATGGAGAACGCTGCCAACGTCCCCCGGCACCGTTGTGGACTCACGACATTGTGAGTCTTGAGGCGCGGCGCCGATGCTGACGGCGTTGGTGACGGACGACCGCCCGAGTGAGGACAACCATGACGCAGAGGCTGGACCCCCTGGCCACCGCCGCCGCCGGCGGCACGATCCAGCGCTGGCTCGACCAGTTGCCCGATCCAGACGACGCCCGGCTCGACAAGATGGCCGTCCTCGAGGACTTCTGCCGGTTCTGCGGGGAGGCGCCCGACGCCCTGATCGGCAGCCTCTTCCGGCCCACCGACGACGGCCCCCGCATCAACTTGAAGCGGCGCCGGCAGGTGATGGAGTGGATCGACGCCTTTGAGAGCGAGGGCGGTGGCCGGACCTCCGGCAACGTGGTGCGGAGCTTCCTCATCCACAACGGGGTGGCCATGACCGCCCGGCCGACCTGGTAGCTGACGTGACGACCGACCTGCTCGAGACCTGCGTCATCAGCCGGCTGGTGGAGGCGCAGGCCGCCCGCCAGCCCGACCGGGTGGCGTTCGTGGTCGACCACCACGACCTCCCCGCCGAGGAGGTCACGTTCGGCGATCTGGCCGTGCGGGGCAACCAGCTGGCCCACGAGCTGCGCCGGGCCGGCCTCGGCGCCGGAGACCGGGTGGCGGTCATGCTCCGCAACGTGCCGGAGTTCGTCTACGCCTACGCCGCCCACTCCCAGCTCGGCGTCGAGACCGTCCCCATCGACCCCCGGTCCCGGGGCGAGAAGCTGCGCTACTTCCTCGACTTCGCCGAGTGCAGGGCCCTCATCACCGGCGACGAGGTCGTGGCCGACGAGGCGGTGGCGGCCGACATCGCCGCGGCCGGGCTGCCGGTGTGGGTGGCCTCGACGGCGGAGGGGCGGGCCCGGGGACTCGACCCGTCCGGCGCCTGGCCCGTCCTCGACGAGACCTTCGCCGGTCCGGAACGGCCCCACGCCGGGCAGTACGTCGAGGACCTCACCCGCCCCTGGCTGCTGGCCTACACCTCGGGCACGACCGGCAACCCCAAGGCGATCCTCTTCACCTACAACCGGCTGCTGCTCTACCGCCGCCTGCCGGGCTTCTTCGGCTACCGCGACGACGACATCCCGTACACGGGGCTGTCGCTGACCCATGGCAACGCCATCATCGCCACGCTGCTCCCCGCCCTGTGGGGCGTGGTGCGCCACTCGGTGTTCAGCCCCGGCTTCACCAAGAGCCGCCTGTGGGACGTCTGCCGCCGCCACGGCGTGACGACCTGGTCGAACCTCGGGGGGATCGCCACCGCCGTCTACAGCGAACCGGCCTCGCCGGGGGACCGGGACCACTCCGTCCGCCTCGTCGTCAGCGCCGGGATGCCCCGGGAGGTATGGGAGCCGTTCGAGGAACGCTTCGGGGTGCGGATCCTGGAGTGGTACGGGACGATGGAGGGCGGCTTCGCCTACAAGCCCGTGGGCGTCGGCCCGGTCGGCTCGTTCGGGAAGCCGCCCCCCGATCTCCTCGAAGCCGACGTCGTCGACGACGAGGACCGACCCGTCCCGCCGGGCCAGCCGGGCGAACTCGTGCTGCGGCCGGTCGGGGGCGAGGCGGTCATGGAGTACTACAAGAACCCCGAGGCGTCGGCCAAGAAGGTGCGGGGCGGGTGGCTCCACACCGGCGACGCCGTCCGGCGCGACGCCGACGGGTTCCTGTTCTTCCTCCACCGCCAGGAGGAGGGTGGCCTCCGCAAGCTGGGCGAGTTCATCGCCGAAGGCTTCATCCGCCGGGTCGTCGCCGAGTTTCCCGGGGTCGACGACGTCCACATCTACGGGATCCCCTCCCGGGCCGGCGCCCCGGGCGAGACCGACATCGTGGCCGCCGTGGTGTTGACCGACTCCGCCCGTTTCCCGCTGGCGGCGCTCATCGCCCACTGCCGCCAACGACTCGAACGGAGCCACGTGCCCGACATCGTCCAGGTCGTCGACGCGCTGCCGAAGACCGCGTCGGAGAAGGTGCAGACCCGGTTCCTCGTCGAGGCTCTCCGGGCGCCCGGCGCCAGCGTCGTCGACGTCGACGCCATCGACCTCCGCCGCACCGAGGGTCTGGTGAGCGGTCATGCGTGAGGTGACCGTGGCCGGCGTCGGCATGACGCCGTTCGGCAAGCAGGCGGGGGAGTCGGTCCGCAGCCTGGCCGAGGCGGCCCTGGCCGAAGCGCTGGCCGACTCCGGGCTCACCCCCCAGGACGTCCAGAACACGTTCTTCGCCAACGCCGCCGCCGGACTCATCAGCGGCCAGGAGATGATCCGGGGTCAGGCCGCCCTGCGCCACACCGGCCTGCTCGGCGTCCCGATCTTCAACGTGGAGAACGCCTGCGCCTCGGCGGCGTCGGCCTTCCACCTGGCCTGGATGAGCGTGGCCGCCGGCGCCTGCGACGTGGCCGTGGCCGTCGGGGCCGAGAAGCTGAGCCACGAGGACAAGACCCGGCCCTTCCGGGCCATCGGGACGGCCGTCCCCCTCGACGACCTCCACCTCCTCCGGGCCCGCCTCGACCTGGCCGACGACCCGGAAGAGAAGCGCTCGCTGTTCATGGACATCTACGCCGCGCTCAGCCTGCGCTACATGGAGCGGTCGGGGGCGACCGTCAACGACTTCGCCGACATCTCGGTGAAGAACCACCTGCACGGCTCGCTCAACCCGCTGGCCCAGTACCGCCACCAGGTGACGAGGGAAGAGGTCCTGGCCAGCCGGGCCATTGTCACCCCCCTGACGCTGATGATGTGCGCCCCCATCGGCGACGGCGCCGCCGCCGCCGTCCTCTGCGCCTCCGACGTCCCCCGGGCCAACGGCCGCCCCCGGGTGCGGGTGCGGTCCTCGGTCGTCATCTCGGGGTGGGACCGTTCCCCCGGCGAACCCGGCGCCGTCGAACGGGCCGCCGCCTGGGCCTACGACCAGGCGGGGATCGGCCCCGAGGATCTCGACGTCGTCGAGGTCCACGACGCGGCCGCCCCGGCCGAGCTGATGGTCTACGAGGAGATCGGCCTCTGCCCGCCCGGCGAGGGTCCCGCCCTCCTTCAGAGCGGTGCCACCCGCCTCGGGGGTCGCCTGCCCGTCAGCCCGAGCGGCGGGCTGCTGGCCAAAGGCCACCCGATCGGTGCCACCGGCCTGGCCCAGATCGCCGAACTCGTCTGGCAGCTCCGGGGCGAAGCCGGCCTCCGGCAGGTGGAGGGGGCCCGGGTGGCGCTGGCCGAAAACGGCGGCGGGTTCCTGGGCGACGATCTCGCCACCGGCGCCGTCACGATTCTGTCTGTCTAGTCCCGGCTCATCGGCCGGAACGAGGTCCCGCTCGACTCGATCCTCCCCCCTGAGCCGAGCGGTCGAAGGTGGGGAACCCGCGCTGACGGGTTCCCCACCTCACTCCCGTTCGCCGAAAATGGGTATCACGAACAGGTGATCACCCGGCGTCGACGGGGTCGCCAAGCGCAACACGTCGCGGACACCGGCCGAAAACGACACCCGCACACAACATGTTGCGCTGGGTGACCGGGGGCGGGGCCGCGGTCGCGACCCCGGCCGGAACCGCCGGCGTCGGGCTGATCATCTACGAGGTCACGCGGTACCGCGACGCCCGGGTGCAGGTTCGAACCGCAGGGAGTAGCGCCGGGGTTCGGCGCTCGGCGCGCCACAGGGTCACCAGCGCGGCGATCATCGGGAGCGACCAGAGGTAGAAGCCCCAGCCGAATGGCAGCAGGCCGACGTGGAAGAGGATGGCGGCGGCGTAGGCCACCCGGGTTCGCTTGCCGCCGCTCAGCGCCAGTCCGCCGACGATGGCCTCGAACACGATGAGCAGGCCGATCCAGACCTCGTGGTGCGGCACGACCAGCGACCGCCAGGTGTGCCGGACGAAGGGCAGGTACGAGCCGTCGGCAAACCTGGCGTAGTCCTCGCCCCGGGCCAGGAACAGGGCGTTGACGACGGCGCCGGCCACGAGATACAGGCCGCCGACGGCCAGCCGGCCGAGGCGGGCGGCCTCGGGATGGTGGCGGCACCGGAGCGCGGCGGTGATGATCACCCCGGCGCATCCCACCCACAGGATCGCGGCGAAAGCCATCGGGTCCTCCTCGGCGCCGGCGGACGGGTCGCCGCCGACCGGCGCTCCTCCGACGGTACGGCGCCGCCTCGGCCGGCATCCAGGGGCGAAGGTCACCTGTCCGGGGCCCGGTTGATCTGATCGGCCGGGACGCATGGCGAGAAACCGGGTGCGCTCGAGCGGGCGGTGGAATCCCAGGGTCCGTCCAGCGCGGTCGGCGGGAATTCCAAGGCTTCCCGGCGATGGTGGCCGTGAGCGCCGGGATCCGGACGCTCGCCCAGTACACGGCAACGGAAGGAACGGTCCAGATGAACGGCAGAAAGAAGTTGGCCGCGGTGGCGGTCGGCAGCCTGATCGCCGTCGGCCTCGGCGGCGCCGGGCTGGCCTACGCCCAGACGGCCGACAGCAACGGCTCGAGCTCCTCCAACGCGCCGTCGGCCACCACGCAGGACCCGGCCCATTGCCACCACGGCCGCGGCGACGGTGGCGGCGGTGGCGGCGGCGGCGCCGGCTCGTCGACGTCGCCGACGCCCACCCCCTCGACCGCGAGCCCGGGCTCCGTCTGATCCAGCCGGTCGACGGCGCCGGGTCCAGGGCGGGTCCTCGAGGGCCCGCCCTGGTACGGTCGAGCGCATGCTCGGGAAGTTCGCCTGAGGCCATGACCGCCGGTCCGGCCGGCGAGCGCCGGCTGGCGTTCGGTGTCGTGGCCGTCCAGGCGGCTCTGCTGCTGGCCTTCTTCACCGCTCCCCGCCGGAGCGACTGGCCGCTGCCCGCCGGGCTGGCGGCCGCCGGTTCCGTCCTGACCGTCGCCGGAGCGGCGACGCTGGTGGGGGCGGCCGTCAACCTCGGCCGGTCGCTCACCGCCCTGCCGACACCGGCCGCCGGCGGACGGCTGCGGACGGGCGGGCTGTACCGGTTCGTCCGCCATCCCATCTACAGCGGGCTGCTCGCCCTCGTCTTCGGGGCGACGATCTCGTCCCGCAGCGCCGTCCGGCTGGCGTTGGCGCTGGCGCTGCTGATCCTGCTCTGGCGAAAGGCGATCTGGGAGGAGGCGATGCTGCGACGGCGATACCCCGGCTACGCCGACTACGCCCGCCGCACGCCCCGCTTCGTGCCGACGCCCGCCGCCCGCCGCCGGCCGGGCTGACCGCCTCAGCTGGTGAGGCCGCGGCCGACGGCGAGGACGCTGCCCGCGCCGGCCAGCAGCAGGGCCCCCGCCCGGACGGCCCGGTCCGACGGTCGCCGGGCCAGCCCCGCCCCCGCCACCACGCCGGCGGCGAAGCCACCGGCCAGCGCCACAGGAAAATGGTGCGGCCGGCCCAGCAGGGCCAGGGCGGCGACGTTGAGCCCGAGGAAATAGAGCTGCAGCGTCGGGCGGACCTGCTCGGGCCGCCAGCCGGCGTTGACGGCGAACAGCACGACCGGCGGGCCGCTCATCCCGGCCACCACGTTCATGGCTCCGCCGATCGCCCCCGCCGCCGCCGTGCCGCTCCGCCCGGTCAGGGCCCCGATCCGCCGGCCCCGGGCCATGGTCGCCACCCCCACCAGGCAGACGAGACCGGCGACGGCGGTGAGCGGCCCGCGGGCGACCCGGCGGACGACGTAGGCCGCCGGAACGACGACGGCCAGGGCCGGGCCGAGCAGCCGGAGGGCCGCCCGGCCGTCGACGGCCCGCCGTTCCCGTTGCAGCAGCAGGATGTTCAGCCCGGCGGAGAGCAGCAGGTTGAGCCGCACGCCTTCGGGGGCCCGGTAGGCGGCGAGGAGAAAGGGGGCGCTGACCAGCGAGAAGCCGAAGCCGGTGACCGTCTGGGCGAGGGAGCCGAGCCCGACTGCGACCGCGGCGAGGAGCGTGGCCATGTCCGGGCGACACTAACGGGGGCGGTGCCGCCGGTCACCGCTCGAGCGGGACGCCCGGCGCGGCCGTTACTTCCACACCTGGTCGAGGATGGCCTGGACGCACTGGGCGTAGGCCTCGCTGGTGGCGGTGGCGCCCGAGACGGTGTCGATCTGGGCGCTCTGGGCGTCGAGCACCTCCTGGCGCAGGATCGGCACCGCCCGCTGGTTGATCTGGCGCGACTTGGCCCGGTCGCTCGGCGTCTGGAGGGCGACGGCGTCGACGATGCGGTGCCCCTGGAACGTCAGGCGGACCTGGACGTTGCCGTAGGTCTCCCGCCCGTGGGCGGCCACGAAGATGGGGCTGTCGACCGTGGTGGTCCCCGGGGCCGCCGTCGTGGTCGTGGTCGGGCCGGGGGCGGTGGACGGCGGCGGGGGAGCGGCGGCCGGCTCCGTCGCCGTGGTGGCCGGAGCGCTCGTGGTCGTCGGACGGGCGGTGGTCGCCGTTGTGGCCGCCGGGGCCGGCCGGGCCGGCGGGCGGGTGGTCGGCGGCGCCGACGACGGCGTGGGGCGGGCGGTGGGGGCGGTCGTGGGGGCCGGCGGCGGGGCGGCGGTGGTCGACGTCGACGACGGGGGGACGGGAGCGGGGGCGGTGACCGTGGTCGACGTCGTCGCCTCCGGCAGGGGCGGCGCGGTGGCCACCGGACCGCGGGCCACCGGCGGGCGGCCGACGACCCCCGGCTGGGCCAGCGCCGCCGGGCGGCCCCCCGGCCCGCTCTTGGCCGCCACGAGCAGGGACACACCGAGCACGGTCGCCGCCGCCGTGGCGGCGGCCCGCCGCAGGAGCGGCGTCACAGCTCGAACGCCTCGCTGTGGATCTGGCGGGCGGGGACGCCGGCGTCGCGCAGCGACTCCCGCGCCCGCTCCACCAGCCCGGCCGGGCCGCAGAGGAAGACGTCGTGGTCGGTGAGGTCGGGCAGGAGCGCCCGCAGCGACTCGGCGCTGAAGGGGTCGGGCGGCTGGTTGCGGGAGCCGTGCCGGTAGAGGACGCGGGCCCCGCGCCGCTCGGCGATGGCCTCGAGCTCGTGGCGGAGGACGGCGTCCTCCGGGCGCGACGTCCGGTACAGGAGCGTGAGGTCGCCCGGCCCGGCGGGCAGCGTCTCGAACAGCGGGAGCAGCGGGGCGATGCCGATACCGCCGGCCACCAGCAGGACCCGGCGGCGGGTGCGGCGCCGGGCGGTGAAGGCGCCGTAGGGTCCCTCGGCCACCACCCGCACGCCCGGAGTCAAGCGCTGCAGCTCGGCGGTGTGGTCACCGGAGGCCTTGACCGTGATCCGCAGCTCCCGCCCGTTCGGCGTGGCCGACAGCGAGAACGGATGCGCCTGCCACCAGCCCCGGGCCGTCAGGAAGCGCCAGGTGAGGAACTGGCCCGGCTCGGCGGCCAGGGCGTCGAGCCGGCGGCCGGTGACGTAGATCGACACGACCCCCGGCCCCTCCGGCTCGACCCGGCTCACCACCAGCCGGTGGCGCCAGGCGGCCCGCACCGGGGCCCCGATGCGGTGGGCCAGGACGAGGAGCGCCACCCCGGCGTAGAGGGCGATCCACAGCGCCCGGTTGAGCGGATGGTGCACGAAGTCGTCGCCGTCGGACAGCACGTGGAGGAACGAGACGGCGATGGCCAGGTAGGTGACGAGATGGATCGTGTACCAGGTCTGGTACCCGACCCGCCGGCGGACGGCCCGGGCCGACAGCACGCCGACGGCGACGAGGGCGGCGAAGGCGACGGTGGCGGCGACGACGTCGGGGAGGGCCAGCACGAGGGCCGTCTCGTGCCCCAGGCCGGTGTGGTCGGTGCCGGCGTACCCCCAGATGGTGAACAGCGTGTGCGCCCCGAGCAGCCAGATGCAGTACTGCCCGTTACGCCGGTGCCAGGTGGCGAGGCGGTCCATGCCGATCAGGCGGTCGAGCCAGGGCAGCCGGCTCATGAGCAGCACCTCGACCAGGGCCAGGTAGGTGCCGATCAGGCCGGTGATCCGGCCGGTGGCGGTGAGCCGGTCGGCGGCGCTGTGCAGCAGGCCGGCCGGCGTGTCGACCCACCAGACGCCGACGGCGGCGACCGCGCCGAGGGCCACCAGCGCGGCCACGAGGCCCTCCCGCCCCGGCTGGGGCAGGCGTTCGAGCGGCGAGGCGGTGACCTCGACCCGGCCGGGGCCCGACGGGCTGCGGCCGGGGAGCGTCTGGGTGGGCATCGGGGCTCCGACGGGGGGCGGGAAGGAAGGCAAGGCAGGGGGAACCTTCGTCGCCGCGGCCCCGAGTCCTCCCCCGGCCCTCGGTCTCGCCGTCAGGGCGGCGTCAGGCGTTAGCGTTGCGTCCCGGGCAGGGGCGCTCGGGTCCCGGTCCAGGGAGGGACGTGTGGCTGAGGACGAGCACGAGCACGATCATGACCACGACCACGACCACGAGCCCGGCGCCGGGGACGAGTACGTGGTCGACGAGGCGCTGGTGGCCGAGGGCGGGCGCCTGCTGGCCGATGCCGTCGCCCAACTGACGCCGGGGGACGTGGAACGGCTGCTGCGGGGGTTGCCGGCGACCATCGCCAACGAGGTCGTGAAGGACCTGATCGGGAACAAGCTCGATCCCCGGCGGCTGAAGAACCTCGGCGGGCTCCTGGTCGGCCCGCTGCGGAAGCGGTCGGGGCCCCGGCTGTCGCTGCTGGTCGAGCGGCTGTCGATGGGGATCCTGGGCACGTTCGAGACGGAGCTGGGGTCCGAGCGGTTCGAGAACCCGTCGAGCGACGACCTCCGCGAAGTCCTCGACGCCGTCCTGGCCGAGCACCCCACCGCCGGCGTGCGGTGCACGCTGAGCTGGGTGGTGGCCGAGGGGATGCCGGCCGCCGAGGCCGCCCGCGACGTGCTGAAGAGCGACGAGCGCCTCCGTCTCCCGGAGTGGGCCGAAGCCGCCCCGTGATGCGGTGACCGGCCGGTTCGTCGTGGCCGCCGGGCTCGACGGGGCCGGGTGGCACCCGGCCGCCTGGCGGGCGGCCAGCGCCCGGCCCGCCGAGCTGTTCACCGCCCGCTACTGGGCCGACCTGGCCGGGCTGGCCGACCGGGGCGGGCTCGACTTCGTCACCATCGACGACGCCCTCACCGCCGGGCCGGCCGACGGGCGGGGTTCCGACCAGCGCGTCGACCGGGTGCGGGGGCGCCTCGACGCCGTCCAGATCGCCGCCCGGGTGGCGCCGATCACCACCCGGGTCGGGCTGGTGCCGGCCACCGTCGTCACCCACACCGAGCCCTTCCACGCCGCATCGGCCGTGTCGACGCTCGACCACCTGAGCGGCGGCCGGGCCGGCTGGCTGCCCCGGATCTCGCTCGACCCCACCGAGGCGGGACACGTCAACGTGCGGGGCGTCCCCGCCTCGGCCGGCGAGGCCTACGCCGAAGCGGCCGACGCCGTCGAGGTCGCCCGCCGGCTGTGGGACAGCTGGGAGGACGACGCCGTCATCCGCGACGTGGCCACCGGCCGCTTCGTCGACCGGGACAAGCTGCACCCTGTCGACTTCGAGGGCCCGTTCTTCTCGGTGAAAGGGCCGTCGATCGTGCCCCGTCCCCCGCAGGGCCAACCACTGGTGGCCGCCGACCTCGCCGGAGCGGGCGCCGCCGCCGGCGACGGGGCGGCGGCGCTGCGCTTCGCCGCCACGGCCTGCGACCTCGTCTTCGCCGCTCCCGGTGACGTCGCCGCCGTGCGGGCCGCCGAGGCGCAGCAGCGCCGCGCCGCTCCGCCGCTGGTGGTCCTGGCCGACGTGGTCGTGTTCCTCGGAACCGGCGCCGCCGCCACCCGGGCCCGGCTCGACGAACTCGACGGCGGCCCCCCGGCCGGCGGCGACACCGCCGTCTTCGCCGGGCCGGCGGCCGGACTGGCCGATCTCGTCGAGGCCTGGCCGCGGGCCGGCCTGGACGGCGTGCGGCTGTACCCCGGCGTGGTGACCGACGACCTCCCGGCCATCGTCGACGACCTCCTGCCCGAGCTGCGCCGCCGGGGGATCGTCGGCGCTCCGGCCGGCGGGACCCTCCGGGAGCGCCTCGGCCTGGCCCGGCCGCCCAACCGCTACGCCCCCGGAGCGCGGCGGTGAAGAAACCGGTCGTGCTGGCGGTGCACTTCCCCGGCGTCAACAACACCACGGTGTGGAGCGCCCCCGACTCCGGCAGCCAGATGGCCTTCGCCTCCTTCGCCCACATGGCCCGCAAGGCCGAGGAGGGCTGCTTCGACTTCTTCTTCCTGGCCGAGGGCCTGCGGCTGCGGGAACACCGGGGCCGCCTCCACGACCTCGACGTCGTCGGCCGGCCCGACAGCTTCATGGTGCTGACGGCGCTGGCGGCGGTCACCGACAGGATCGGGCTGGCCGGCACGCTCAACTCGACGTTCCACGAGCCCTACGAGCTGGCCCGCCAGCTGGCCACGCTCGACCACCTGTCGGGGGGGCGGGCGGCCTGGAACGTCGTCACGTCGTGCGACGCCTTCACCGGGGCCAACTTCCGGCGGGGCGGGTACCTCGACCACGCCCGGCGCTACGACCGGGCCCGGGAGGTGCTCGGGACGGCCCGCCGGCTGTGGGACTCCTGGCGGGCGGGCGACGTCGTGGCCGACAAGGAGCGCGGCCGCTTCCTGGCCCGGCCCGACGCCGGCGCCTTCGCCTACCACGGCGAGCTGGTCGACATCGCCGGCCGGTTCAACGTGCCCCGTTGCCCCCAGGGCCATCCGGTCATCATCCAGGCCGGCGACTCCGACCCCGGCCGGGAACTGGCCGCCGCCACGGCCGACGTCGTCTTCTCCCAGCACTCCAGCTACGAGGACGGGCGCCGCTTCTCGGCCGACGTCAAGGGCCGCCTCGGCCGCTACGGCCGCTCGCCGCAGAGCCTCAAGATCCTGCCGGCGGCGACGGTGGTGGTGGCCGACAGTGACGAGGAGGCCCGGGAGCGGGCCTCCTCCATCCGCCGCCGGCAGGTGAGTGGGCCCACCGCCATCAACTTCCTGGAGCAGGTGTGGAACCGGGACCTGTCGGCCTACGACCCCGACGGCCCGCTGCCCGACGTCGATCCCGACGTCGAGGCGCCGGCCCTGGCCCAGGGCCGGGCCATGCGCTTCGACGACCGCCGGGGCGTGGCGCAGCGCTGGCGGGAGGTCGCCGCGGCCAGGAAGCTCAGCATCCGGGAGCTCGTCATCGAGGTCACCGGCCGCGGCGGCTTCGTCGGCACGCCGCAGCAGGTGGCGGCGGAGATCGACCGCTTCGTGCAGGACGACGCCTGCGACGGGTTCATCTTCATTCCCCACCTCACGCCCCACGGCCTCGACGACTTCGTCGACCGGGTCGTGCCGCTGCTCCAGGAACGGGGCGTGCTCCGCACCCGCTACGAGCACCCGACGCTACGGGAGAACCTCGGGCTGGTTCACTGAAGGCCGGCCACGGCGGCCAGCGCCGTCTCGTCGATGATCTCGACCTGGCCGTAGCCGATCTTCACCAGCCCGTCGGCCTCCATCCGTTTGAGCACCCGGTTGACGCTGGTCCGCTGGTGGCCGACGAGCTCGGCCAGATAGGCCTGGCTGAGGTGGACGACGCCGTTCTCGGCCCGGCGCATCAGCGCCTGGGCCACCTGGGCCTCGAGCCCGCCGGCCAGCAGCTCGACCACCCGGAACCAGAACCCCGCCACCCGGGCCGACGTGGAGTGCAGCCACCGCCAGGCGAGGCGGGGCCGCTGCTCCAGCAGGCGATGAAGGGCCAGCGAGTCGAACGAGAGCAGCAGGCTGTCCTCGATGGCCACGGCGTCCCAGGGAACCTTCATGCGCAGGAACAGGGAGACGTCGCCGAGCACGTCACCGGGCCGGAGGATCTGGATGACGACCCGGCCCGTCCGCAGCGTCCGGGAGAACTCGATCGCCCCGCTCCGGACGATGTGGACGCGCGTCGGCGCCTGCCCCTCCTTGTACACCGTCGCTCCGGCGGGGTAGTGATCCTCTCGGAGCAGCCCCACGAGATCACGGACGTCCTCGGGCCCCGGGGGGGCGAGGTCGGCGGGGGTCAGCCAGTCGGTGACCCATTTGGTGTGTCGGGTGGGGGCGTCCACGTCACCATGATGCCGGAAGGGCCCTCACAGAACCCGACGCGACGCTCCTCTCGGCCTGATGGCGAGAACCCTACGCCATAGTGTCTACCCGCCATCAAGCCGAGTCGGAACGTTAGAGGGAAGCGACTCCGAAGATAACAACCTGGCCGGAGTTGTCATCTTCATGGTCGCATTGCGCACCATCTCAAACCAGATAGTCGCCTAGCGCACATTTGGCAGAAATTGTCGCCTAGCGCACACTCTGTCGCGGAAACCCTTGTGGAATCAGGGCCCCGGGCAACGAGATACGACCGGTTGCCGTCCGGGCGGAAATATTCCGTTGCATATCGGTCCCGAGACGGGCAGTTTGTCCCCTGTGGCCCGGTTTGGGCTGCACGAGGCTGCACGAGGACCGTTAACAGAACCACAGGAGTGCTTGGTCATTTCGACCAGCCTGTAGCTAGCTAGTGACCTTGATACTAGTTGATAGCCAACTGGAAATTCAAGGAACTGGCCCCAACGAATCACTTCGGAGGAGCACCGAATGACTGCTCTTGACACCCTCGTTGGACGTCGCCAAGTCCTGAAGGGGATGCTGATTGCCGGGCCGACATTGGCGATTGCGGCCCGGATCGGATTGCCCGACGGCACAGCCGGGGCCTTCCCGACGAAGACCGATGAGGCTCCTGACATCCAGGACTTCACCGACATCTTCGTCGCCAGTGAGACCCCGACCGTCTACGACCTGCTGATCGAGATCAAGCCCGACAACCGGGTCTACTTCGAGCTGCCCCGCCAGGACATCGGCCAGGGCATCATCACGACGACCACCATGATGGTGGCCGACAACCTCGACGTGCCCTACGAGAACATGGACACCACCCTGGCGCCGGCCGAGCAGCGGCTGGCGGCAGCGCAGATCACCGGTGGCTCCCACAACACCCGCGTGCTGTGGGACCCGATCCGGGTCATCTGCGCCAAGATGCGGGGCCAGCTGATGGCCGCCGCCTCCCAGAAGATGGGTGTCCCGGTCAGCGCCCTGCGGACCCAGGACGGCCACGTGGTGGCCACCGACGGTCGGAAGCTGTCCTACGGCGAGCTCAGCGCCGCCGCGGCCAAGCTGCCGAACGCCCCCACCGCGCTGCCCAAGAAGTCGAGCGAGTACAAGATCATCGGTACGCCCCACAACAAGTACCGGGCGTCCGACATCGCCACCGGTAAGTGGCAGTACTCGACGGACCTGTTCTCGTCGAAGCAGTTCCTCCCGACCGTGCTGGCCATGGCGGCCACCCACGGCGCGTCGGTCGTCTCGATCGACGACTCGGAGGCCAAGAAGATCCCGGGTGTCATCGCCGTCACGCACATCCCGGGCATGCCCGACTACCTCATCCCCGAGGCCGTGGCCGTCACGGCTGAGACGACCGGCATCGCCCAGAAGGCCAAGAACGCGCTCAAGATCAAGTGGAGCGCCGGCCCGATGGACTCGCTGTCGGACGCCCAGATCGACGACGTCCTGAACGGCATCATCGACAAGGTCACCTCGCCCGGTGAGGGCGTGGAGGGCACCTTCCGGTGGCCGTACGTGCCGCACGCCCCCATGCAGGAGAACGCCGCCTGCGCCGACGTGAAGAAGGACTCGGCCGAGATCTGGGGTTGTGACCAGATCCCGAACACCGGGCAGCGCCACGTGGCCGAGACCCTCGGCATGAAGGTCGAGCAGGTCAAGTACAACGTGGTCCCCGGCGGTGGCGCCTTCGGTCGTCACCTGTTCCACGACGAGATCGTCATGGTGGCCCAGATCTCGCAGCGGGTCGGCAAGCCGATCAAGCTGCAGTGGCTGCGGGAAGAGGGCATCAAGCACGGTCGTTGCCGCCCGGTCTCGATCCACAAGATCAAGGGCACGGTCGCCAACGGCGACGTCGTGAGCTGGGAGCACCGGATGGCGTGCCCGGAGATGGACCTCCGGCACGGCCTCGGCGACGTCGCCACCGGCTACGTCACCGAGTACAACAACGAAGGTGCCTGCCAGTACTTCTTCACCCACACGCAGAAGCTGGCCTACAAGACCGGCCCCACGGCCATCACGCTGAAGCAGCGCCTGCTGGCCAAGCCGACGGCTGCCTGGCGTGTGGTGTACTCCGGCCAGGTCGGAACCCTGAACGAGATCATGATCGACGAGCTGGCCCGCTCGCTCGGTAAGGACGAGTTCGAGTTCCGCATGGACCACCTGGACACCGAGCGTCACCGGGCCGTCCTGGAGAAGGCCGCTCACGAGGCCAACTGGGGCAAGAAGCTCCCGGCCGGCGTGGCCCAGGGCATCGGCATGCACGACGAGTACAAGTCGATCGCCGCTTACGTCATGGAGATCGACACCCGGGGCAAGGAGCCCCGCATGCGGGCCGTGACCATCGCCGTCGACAACGGCTACTGCGTCAACCCCAAGGGCACCGAGTCGAGCCTGCTCGGCCAGGCCATGGACGGGTTCGCCGTGGTGTTCCGGGCCGGTCTGCACGTCGACAACGGCGCCACCCGGGAATCGAACTTCCACGACTACAAGTGGTCGCGCCAGTTCGACTCGCCGCTGGAGGCCAGCGTCCACATCCTGCCGAGCTCCAACGTCCTGCCCGGCGGTATCGGCGAGCTGGGTGTCCCGGCCGCGTCCTCTGCCGCGGCCAACGCCTGGGCTCGTGCTACAGGTAAGCAGCCCCGGAACTTCCCGCTCAACGAGTACGGAGCCTGATCGCCATGGCCAACATCACCTTCACACTCAATGGCAACCCGGTCACCGTCGACGTCGACAAGGACGAGGAGCTCCTCTGGGTCCTGCGGGACCGGATGGACGTCCACGGCCTCAAGTACGGCTGCGGCATGGGCCTCTGCGGCGCCTGCACCAGCCACATCGACGGTGTCGCCCACCGGATGTGCATCACGCCGGTTGGCTCCGTTCAGGGTAAGAACGTCACGACGATCGAGGGCCTGGCCAAGGGTGACAAGCTGCACCCCGTCCAGCAGGCCTGGGTCGACAACGACGTGGCCCAGTGCGGTTACTGCCAGGCCGGCCAGATCATGCAGGCCGTGTCGCTGCTGAACCAGAACCCCAACCCGACCGACTCGGACATCGACGAGGCCATGGGTGGGAACCTGTGCCGGTGCGGGACGTACTTCCGCATCCGCTCCGCCATCAAGCAGGTTGCGGCGGGCCACTCCAAGTAAGTCACCCGCTCCAACCGAAGACCCGATCCGGGGCGCCGCCTGCAGTCTGGGGCGGCGCCCCGGGCGCGCCCGGCGTTCCTCGGCGCCCGGCGTTGTTACCGGTGAGTTCGCTCCCGGCGGCGGCGGGTTCTAGGATTCGGCCCAGCACATCGCGGGGGAGGACCTTGATGCTGCACCATCGACGCGCCACGGTCGTCGCTTCGGCGCTGGCCATTCTCACCACCCTTGTCGCCGCTCCCCGGCCCAGTTCCGCCGAGTCTCCGCTCGACGCGCTGGCCAAGGTCGGGTCCTGGATCCAGCCCTTCGAGGAGGGGGGCGCGGCGGTGCCGCGCTGCCACGCCATCGAGAAGGAGGGCTGGGAGAACGGCCAGCTGCGCTGCAAGCCGGCGGCGGCCGACATCATCGCCCTGCCCGACGGCCGCGTCCTGTACTGGGACGGGCTGGAAGGGTCGGAGAACGTGGACCAGTCGGTCGGCTGGCAGCTCGGCCCGGCGTCGCAGAACGACCAGTCCCGGGTCGTCGACCTCCGCCGCGGCGCCCCGGTGTTCACCACGCCGACGCCGTCGACCGGCGGCGGCGTGAACCACGAGAAGCCCAACGCCCGCTGGACCGATGATCCGCTCGGCACGGCCGGGGTGCCCGGCCGGGCCGGCGACGGCTTCGTCGGCAGCACGTGGGCGGCGCTCGGCGGGCCGGAGCACCGGCCCAACAACTCGCCGAACGACCACGACTGGAACGACATGGACCTGTTCTGCTCCGACCTGGCCGGCATGGCCGACGGGCGGGTCCTGATCGCCGGCGGGATCGACTGGTACAACGAGCCCGCCATCATGCAGCGCTCGCACGGCGACCCGGCCGACGTCGGCCTCGTCGAGCTCGGCGGCCTCAAGACCACCCGGATCTTCGACCCGAAGACCGACACCTTCAGCGTCGTCGGCGACATGCACCACCCCCGCTGGTACCCCACCCTGGTCGAGCAGCCCGACGGCAAGTTCCTCGTGGCCAGCGGCGTCATCAAGCTCATCAAGTCGACCCAGCTCGGCAGCGTGCGGCGCACCGAGACGTTCGACCCGGCCACCGGCCAGTGGACGGAGAACTACGTCGGGCCGCAGTCGGAGAACTCGCTGCCGTTCATCGCCCGGCTCCACCTGATGCCCAACGGCAAGACCCTCTACGCCGGTGGCGGCGAGATGTGGGCGCCGCAGGGCTCGGGCGTCGACGAGGCCCTGTGGGGCCTCCAGCAGCTGTGGGACCCGGCCACCAAGACGTGGTCGGTGGCCGGCGTCGCCCCCTTCGGCATGGCCCGTGACATCCCCTCGTCGGTCCTGCTGCCGCTCAAGCCGCCCTACGACAAGGGAACGGTGCTGATGTTCGGCGGCGCGCTCGGCCCGTCGCCCGGCGGGTACGCGGCGGTGCCCTTCTCCACGCTGACCACCGTCGACAAGGACGGCCACGTCACCAACGAGATGACCGGCAACCTCAACGAGGCCCGCTGGTCGCCGGCCGGCGTCCCCCTGCCCGACGGCACCGTCCTGGCCATGGCCGGGGCCCGCAACAGCCACACGGAGGCGCCGGGCTTCGACCTGCCGGTCCACTCGGCGGAGATCTACGACCCCGCCACCGGCAAGTGGACGAAGGTCGCCCCGTCGCAGCGTGACCGCCCCTACCACTACAGCGCCACGCTCCTGGCCGACGGCCGGGTGCTGCTCGGCGGGTGGTCGCCCATCGGCACCCTGTTCGGCCCGAACCGCAGCGTCGGCGGGCCCTTCGCCAACAACAACCGCGACTCCAGCTTCGAGATCTACAGCCCGCCCTACCTCTTCAAGGGGCCCCGCCCGACGATCAGCCACGCCCCGGCCGGCATCGCCTGGGGCGAGACCTTCGGGCTCGACACGCCCGACGCCGCCGACGTGAAGTCGGTGGTGCTGGTCAAGCCGCCGAGCCAGCAGCACGCCATGGACAGCAACGGCCGTACGGTCGAGCTGGCCTTCCACCGGACGGCCGGCAACCACCTCGAGGTCACCGCCCCGCCCGGCGGGACCGTGGCCCCGCCCGGCGCCTACTACCTGTTCATCAACCGGCAGAACCCCGCCGGCCTCGTGCCGTCGGTGGCCCGCACGGTGTTCGTCGGCGACCACTCCAACGGCGCCGAGGCCTTCCAGCCCTTCCCCGACAACTACGGCGGGGCCACCGGCGGCTCGGCCACCCCGGTCAGCCCCGCCGCCCGGGGCGGCGACACCTACCTCGGCCCGGCCGGGAAGGCGGCCAACGAGGCGTCGGCCCCGGCCTGGCCGGTCGTCGGCACGCTGGAGGAGCGCTCGGCGCAGTTCGACCTCGCGCCGAGCGGGCATCGCGTCGTGCTGCGGCGCTGGTCACCCTTCGTTGAGTGACCGCCGGATCGGGCGGCACGCCGTCCTGCTGATTCCGTTGCTGATGGGGGTGGTCGCCTGCGCCGGGGCGGCGGCCACCTCCTCCCCGGCGTCGCCGCCCGGTGACCGGGCGGAGCTCGCCGCCCTCGGCCGGGCGCTCTTCCACTCGACCACCGCCTGGGGCCAGCAGCCGAGCCGCGGCCCCGACATGGCCGGCCGGCAGCTGGCCTGCGCCTCCTGCCACTCCGGCCCGGCCTACACCGACGGCAGGACGCACCTGGTCTCGCCCGTCGGCAACCAGCCCCTGGCCCGCCGCCAGACGCCCCACCTCTTCAACCTGGCCGACACCGCCCCCTACTCCTGGGACGGGCGCAACCCGACGCTCCAGGCCCAGCTGCGGGGGGCGATCATGTCGCCGCTGGAGCTCAACGCCGCCCGGGAGCCGACGGCCCGGGAGCTCGACGCCCTGGCCGCCTACGTGCTGACGCTCACGCCGCCGAAGGCGCAGCCCGGCGTCGACTTCGACCCCGTCAAGGCCGCCCGGGGCGACGAGCTCTTCCACCAGCTGCGGCCGGTCACCGATCCCGGCGGCGAGTTCGGGCCCCACGCCAAGGCGTCGTGCGCCACCTGCCACGAGGGTGCGGAGCTGACCGACCGCAAGCCGCACCGCATCTGGCCGACGCCGCTCGGCGATCCCGCCGACGTCGGCGAGGTGAACGCCGACCGCCACCCCATCGGCTTCGACACCCCGTCGCTGGTGGCCCTGCGCTTCACCGCTCCCTACTTCCACCAGGGCGCCGGCGCCGTCGACAACTCCACCGACGCCGCCGCCGCCCGCCGGGACCTGCGCACGGTCGTCCTCCCCTTCTACAACGCCCGCTTCGGCCTCGCCTTCACCGACGCCGACCTCGACGACCTGACGGAGTTCCTCCTGTCGCTCTAGGCGCCGGCCGTGCGGTGGCTCCGGTCAGCGGTTGGTGTTCGGCAAATAGTTGAGATCCGAGCGGGGTTCAGCTGCCAACCGCGTCCAGTGGGGCGGGAAGCGCAGGAGCCGCAAGTATGCGCTCGTTGGCTCCCAGACGCAGGCGGCGACGGACCCGAGCGGTACCGGCGTTCCGATTGGGTGACTCGCTCAGCCGCCCATCGAGGACGGGGTTAGCTGATCCGAGGACCGCTTGACAGGACCGTGAAGACGGCACCGTTTAGGAGCGCACTCACCGCCAAACCGATGCCGAGCCCCAAGAGTGTTCGGTGACGCCGAGCGACGACTGCCCCAGCCCCGATCGTTGCCTGGAGTTCCCCCGGTTCTCCGGGCACCTAGTCTGAGGAGGGCGGAGTCCTCCTCGGGAAGGAGTCCGAGTGCCGGCGCCTTATCCGGATGAGTTCAGGGACCGGGCCAAGCAGATGGT
>Ga0070741_10003436_pt1 | contig 39399 bp, 45 predicted proteins | sample Coa_R1_4_FD_66440 | JGI IMG/M metagenome (GOLD analysis project Ga0070741, IMG submission 66440) | Surface soil microbial communities from Centralia Pennsylvania, which are recovering from an underground coalmine fire - Coalmine... | ecosystem: Environmental > Terrestrial > Soil > Unclassified ...
CGTCTGCGGCGTGATGACGACGCTCGGCGGGATCGGCCACACCCTGCCCTACCTCATCGGCGATTTCGCGTGGGCGACCGGGCTCGCCGCGGTCATCGTGCTGATCGAGCTTTGGGTGATCGCCTGGGTGCGCGCCCGCTACATGGACACGCCGTTTCTCCGCGCCGCCTACCAGGTCGTGCTCGGCGGCCTGCTGGTCTTCGCCACCGGCATCCTGATCGGCAGCGCCTGAGCTTTCAGGACATCGGCAGCGCGGCGATCCGGCGATCCAGCGGGTCGCGCCGGGCGAGCCAGATGCCCGCGGCGAACACGCCGAGAAGGAGGAGGACAGCGATCCAGTTCGGCCAGTGCGCCATCGCCCAGGTCACGTCGTAGAACGCCGGAAGCCAGCGCCCGAGCGGCCCGAAGAAGATCGAGTAGGTGTCGGGCGAGCGATTGAAGCGCTGGTAGAGGTCCTGGACGCCAACCGCATAGAACAGCCACTCGAATGTCTGGAACGCGATACCGGCGGCAACGATCGCAGTCGCGATCCTGCGCCGCGCCGTGCCCAAGGCGATCAGGCCATAGAGCGTCGGAATCGTGAGGACGGTCGCCGCCGCCCAGCCGAAGCGGCCGGACAGAGAGTCGCCACCGTAGCGATTGTCATGCATCGCGTTGGGAACGATCAGCGCGAAGAAGAGAACGAGCGCGACAAGTCCGACGAACGGATAGCGGAGACAGAACGGAACTGCGAACAGCACCCCGACAAGGAAAACCGGATTCTGGGCGAACATGCCTTGGTTCTGATCGAGGAGCAGTCCGACAAAGACCGTGAAGGAGGCGAGATCGGCCGTCAGCGCCGTCGGGCCATAGGCTGCGACGGGTGAGCGGAACGCATAGTAATTGTAGAAAGCGAGAAGCCCGAGCGCGATGCCGAGCGGGAGCAGTTCCAACGCCACGGCGCGAGCCCCGCGGCGGCGAACGAGGAACGCGCCCGCCACCGCCAGAACGGCGGCCGGCGCCGCCAGCTTGATGTGCAGCCAAGGCAGTGCGGCGAGCGCCAGCGCGAAAGGGACACGCGAGCCGGCATCCTTTGCGTAGCTGACCCGCATCAGACCGAAAAGGCCGAACAGGCAGATCAGGCCACCGGGCAAGTCCGGGTACACCTGATTGGCGGCAGGCAGGAACGGCATTGCCACAAAGACGGCCACCACCGACCATCCGCGAAGCGTCGCGTCGTCGGAAAAGAAGCCCGAAATTCGCCAACCGATCAGTACGAGCATCGACGCGAGCCCGATCAGGAAAAGCTTGGCGCCGACTGTCCCGAACAGGCCAAAGGGAACCGCCAGAACCAGCGGCAAGCCGAGCCCGTGGATGCTGAACGCCCCATGGGCGCCGACATAGAGGTGAGATCCGCCCAGATCCACGTGGCCGTCCGGTGTCCGCGGAAGACCGCGCTTGTAAATCGCCCTGGTCGCGAATTCGGCTTCCGTCGCGGCAGTGAGTTCGACCGAACCACGCTCGATGATCGACCCTGCCGCGATCAAGTAGAATTCTTCGTCGCCGCGCGGCTGATATCGTCCGCGAGCGTCCCACAATGTGAATGTCAGCAGCGAGTAGAAGAGAAAAACGGCGAGCAGACCGGCGGGCCTCCATTCGAGGCGGGTGAGCCGCTCCCACGCGCTCATGAACGTCCCGCCAGTGCCCCGATATCGGCGAGCCAATCCTCCAGGAGAGGCAGCTCGCGCGCGTCGACCACGCCCAGTGCGATCATCGCACGGTAGCACTGCCGCATGCCTTCGCCGATCGCCGAGGTCCCGCCGGCAATCTCCAGTTCGTCGAGCGCCGCACCGATGGCGCGGTTGTGCAGGTATCCGGGAACCTCGTCACGGAAATCGCGCATCAGGTCATGCTCATTCCGCTCCTGGCGCACGTCCGGGCCGTGAAAGAGGATCGACCAACCGTTCGCCCAGGCGATGCGCTGGGCAACGAAACTCCGCCAGATGTCGGTCATGCGGAAGGAACAGAAGCTCGGCAGGTAGAGGAGCGGCGCGGCCTCGCGGAAGAACGCGGTGCTCTGGCTGTTGAACGGACTCCACGCGCCCCGCCCCAGCGAGACGGTCACGCCGTCCTGGAACGACTGCGGCAGCGGCAGGAGCAGGCGATATATCGCATCGACGTCGGGATTGTCGTTGGCGAGGCCCTGCTGGATCGGGCAGTCGCGCTCCTCCGCCGGGCCGGCCGCCGGCACCGGCGCGGCCGCCGCGTCGAGCGGCAGGCCGCGCGGCCAGATGTTGGCGCCGGTGAAGTAGCGGTAGACATTCACCCAACCGGCCTCTGCGATCCGCGCGACCTTCCGTCTCCGCACCCGCGGCATCCAGAACGCCGGCAGCGGAAAATTGTCGTCATCGGTTTCGAGAACGACCTCGGCCCCGGCATCGAGGGCGACGAGGTAGCCGATGTTCTTGCGCGCATAGCTCCGCGTCGGCGCGGACCGCGCCAGGCGAAACGGCAAACGCCGCTGCGCGTCGACGCCGAAGAAACGGCAGTTTGCCAGCGCGAAATTCCCGGGGCTCTTCTCGTCGCCGATGACGATGAAGTCGATCGCGTGCGCGGCCGCCCCTGCCGCCAGTTCGCTGAGCGCCGCGTTCGGCGCCGCGATCGACGTGACGACCAGCGCCGTCTTCATGGCGGGATACCCTAGAGGCGATCCTGCAGCCGCAGGCGATAGAGCCGCCAGAGCCTTGCGAAGGAATCGGCCAGCGCCGCCGAGCCTACCGAATGGCTGGCGTTCCGGTAGGTGATCGGCACTTCGGCGGTGCGCAGCCGCCGGGCGAAGGCCTTCATCTCGGTCTGGAAGAACGGACCGCGGGACCGGATACCGCGTTCGAGGATTTCGGCGAGGGCGGCCTTGGTGAAAAGCTGGAAGCCGCTCGTCATGTCGCTGAGGCGCGTGCCGAGAACCAGATTGGCGAGGATCGTCCCGCCCCGGCTGACGGCGCGGCGTTTCAGCGGCGTCCCGGCGATGCTCCCGCCCGCCATGAACCGGCTCCCGAAAACGCAGTCGTAGCCGTCCACCATCCTCTCCAGGAACCGCGGGATCTCAGATGGCTGATGGCTGAACCCGGCGTCGATTTCGAGAATCCAGTCCGACTGCTTCATCGCTTCGCGGTAGCCGCGCATATAGGCGTCGACCACCGACCGGTTCTCGGGTGCCCAGACGACGGTCAGCCGCGGTTCGGTTGCCGCGAGCGCTTCAAGCCGTTCGCGCGTGCGGTCGCGGCTGACCCGGTCGAGGACGGCAAAGAAGCGGACCGCACGCAGCCCGAACGGTTCGCATTGCGCGAGCACCGCCTCGACGAAGGGAACGGCGGTGTCCTCTTCGTTCGCCATTGGACTGACGATTCCGAGGCTGATGCTGGAAAACATCCGGCGTCCCGTTGTGGCCAGGCGGACAACCCTACCCCCGGTCGTGTCGGTGGTGTAGCCGTCGCGCGGCGCCGATGGCAACCCGACGGCGGATGCATCCGCCGCCGTGACGCCGTCAAACGTCAAGCCGGTGGTCCGGGTGGATGTGCTTGCCCGTCCAGTGCCCATATCGCCAGGGAAGGTACCACGCACTTCCTTTCGGAATAGCTTCCGGTACCGGATCGAAACCCGACGCGCCAAGGGGGCCGCAGCGCTGGAAACGCGCCAGGCCCATCCAGAAGCCGGCCCAGAGCCCGTGCCGGCGGATGGCCTCCTCGGTGTACTCCGAGCAGGTCGGCAGATAACGGCAGTTGCTGCCGAGGAGCGGCGAAACGACCAGCCGGTAAAGGCGGATGAGGCCGACGCCGGCGAGGCCCGGGAGCCGCGCGAGGCCCACGGCAAGTCGCCGCTCGCCTGGCTGGCCGGTCAATGCGCCGACGCCAGGCCGGCCCCGGAAGATCGCCGCTTCGCCTCGATCTGGTCGAGCGCGTCGACGACAGCATCGAAGGTGAGCATCGTCGAGGCATGGCGGGCCTTGTAGTCGCGGACCGGCTCGAGGAATTTCAGCTCGGCGAAGCGGCCCTCCGGCGGCGGCCCGTTTTCCTTCAGCATCTTGCGCATGGTTTCGCGCACGTTTCTCAGTTCCGCGGCGGTCGCGCCGACCACATGCCGGGCCATGATCGAGGAGGAAGCCTGCCCGAGCGCGCAGGCCTTCACCTCGTGGGCAAAGTCGGAGACCTGGTCCCCGTCCATCCTGACGTCGACGGTCACGGTCGACCCGCAGAGCCTTGAATGCGCGGTAGCCGTCGCATCCGGGGAATTGAGCCTGCCGAGGCGTGGGATCGACCCGGCAAATTCCAGAATCTGGCGGTTGTAGATGTCATCGAGCATGGCCGGAATATAGGGGGCGGCCGGGTTCGCCGCCATGCCGGCCGCCCTTCGCGCAAGGCTTTTCCTCCGGACCGGCGGTTCGCCGCAAGCTTGGTGCTTCGCTTCCGCGGGTGCCGTCGCTATATATCCGCGGATTGCCGGTCGCCTCACCGCCGGTTGCCTGGAGTTCGCTCGAATGGACGTTCCGATAAAGAAGCCGCTGGCGGCGCCTGACGATGCCCGGCGCGGCTTCGCGCGCCCGAGCCGCGAGGCCGCCGAAGCGGCGGTCCGCACCCTTATCGCCTGGGCCGGCGACGACCCCGACCGCCCCGGCCTGATCGAGACCCCGCAGCGCGTGGTCAAGGCCTACGAGGAGTTCTACGCGGGCTACGCGGCGAAGGCCGGCGATGCGCTCGAGCGCACTTTCGAGGACGTCGGCAGCTACGACGACATCGTCCTTGTCCGCGACATCCCGTTCTATTCGCATTGCGAGCACCACATGGTGCCCTTCGTCGGCAAGGCGCATGTCGCTTATTTCCCGACCGAGCGGGTGGTCGGCCTCTCCAAGCTCGCCCGCGTGGTGGACGTCTTTGCGCGCCGACTGCAGACGCAGGAGCGGCTGACCGGGGAGATCATCGCTGCCATCGACGAGACGCTGAAGCCGCGCGGCATCGCGGTCATGATCGAGGCCGAGCATCAATGCATGACGCTGCGCGGCGTCCATAAGCATGGCGCCTCGACGGTGACCGCGCAGTTCACCGGGATCTTCCGCGACGACCCGGCCGAACAGCAGCGGTTCCTGACGCTGGTCGGACGCGGCAAGTCGGCGTAACCAGTTCACGCCATCGCGCGACGCCCCGGTTGCCGCGACGGCGCCGGAGGTCCCGAGCATGGCTGAAGCATACCGGTTCGCCCCGCGCGGCGATCACGAGGCGGTCGAAGGCGGCCTGACGCTGATGCCGCGATTCGACCGCGACGGCCTCATCGTCGCCATCGCCGTCGACGCGCTCACCAACGAAGTGCTGATGGTCGCGCACATGAACGCCGAGGCCCTGTCACGAACCATCGCCGGCGGCGAGGCCTGGTTCTTCAGCCGCTCGCGGCAGTCGCTGTGGCGGAAGGGCGAATCGAGCGGCAACACCCTTCGCGTCAAGGAACTCCGGGTCGACTGCGACCAGGACGCGCTTCTCCTCAAGGTCGAGGTCGCCGGGAACGGCGTCGCCTGCCATCGCGGCTACCGCTCCTGCTTCTACCGCTCGGTTCCGCTCGGGCAACCGCCTGCCACCGGGTCGCTCGTCCTCGACGGCGCGATGCGGCACGTCCCCTAGGCGATTCGGTGCGCCTCAGGCGGTCGCGATATATTCCCGCATCGCGTTCGCCTCGTTCTCGACTTCCTCGATTCGGGCTTTGACCACGTCACCGATCGAGACGATGCCGGCGAGCTGGCCGCCCTCGACCACCGGCAGGTGGCGGAAACGGCCACGGGTCATGCGAGTCATCACGCGGATGATCGTCTCGCCCTCGCCGCAGGTGACCACCTCGCGCGTCATGATGGATGCGACGGGATCGGAGAGCACGCCGGCGCCCTTTTGCGCCAGAGCGCGGACGACGTCCCGTTCGGAGATGATGCCGATCACCCGTTTCGGCGCGTCGGTCACGACGAGGGCTCCGATCCTGCGCCGGCCGAGTTCGGCGACGGCTTCGCCGACCGACTGGCTGGCGCTGACGGTGGCGACGTCGCGGCCTTTGTTTGAAAGGATCTTGGCTACGGTCATTCCGGCCTCCTTTCCCTGACTGCGTTGCGTTCCGGCTCCTCCGCTCGTCCTCGCCCGGCCCACGATGGAACCGGCTTCCGGGCTTGGCAATATGCGGCGCAGCAAAGCTAGTCGGCGGCGCGCCCGTGCCGGGTGACCGGGTCGAAGAGCGGGAACAGGAAGAGGCCGACCAGGAAGCCCCCGATATGCGCTTCCCAGGCGATCGCGCCGGAGGCGAGGCCGGTTTCCGGTCCGAGGAGGCCGAAGACCAGGTTCATGCCGAACCAGATGCCGAGGAAGATCACCACGCGGCTGTCGCGAAAGACGTCGACGAGGGGCGGCGCCGGCCGGTGATAGCCGGCGCTGCCGATCCCTCGCGTGCCGAACAGGAAGCGGCTCGCCGCCGCCATGTGCGCCGAGATGGCGGCCGAGGCGCCGACCAGCGGCGTCAGCGATTCCGGGTGGATCGCAAGGTGCATGGCCGCGCCGCCGATCGCCCCGGCCGCGGAGAAAAGGAGAAACCGCGCCGTGCCGAACCGCCATGCCAGCGGACTGCCGAATGCGGCAAGCCAGAGCGCGTTGATCGCCAGATGCGACCAGTCCGCATGCAGGAACGCATAGGTGACGAAGGACCAGATTTCAGCCCCGGCGCCGCCGGGCAGGACGTCGGTGACCACCGCCGATTCAGTGATCCTGGCCGGGATGAACGCGAAGCTGAAGACAATGTCAGCCTCGGTCGCCGCCGTGACCAGGAAATCGCGCGCCGCCTGGATGCCGACCAGCACCGCGATCAGGGCGACGATCACGGGCGGGAGGTTGAAGATCGGAGCGCGGGAGGACTCTGCGGGAGGGGTCGGATCGGTCATGGGCGCGCGAGACTATCGAACAGAGCGCGAGAATAAAGCGAAAAGGCGGGCCCGGCCGCGGGTTTGCCCGCCTCTCATCTCCACGTCCCGTTTTGAACCCCCTGCGGCCGCCCGGCACCCGAGTCGCCGGACCCCTCGGGCGACGGCGCGCAACCGGAAAGCACGCCCGAGGGTCCGATTAACCCTGATACCTGTGAATGATGGGGCCTTCGCCCGAGGCATCGCTTTCGCGCCCCGGCCCAATGGCACGCTGTCTGCAAAATCGCTGGTGTGCAGGGGTCTGGCGGCTCGTTTCGTCCCGATCCTGAACGGGAAGACCGGGCCGATTCTTTGCCCGGCTGACGCCAGGACGGGGCCGACGGCGCATGAAACACGCGACTTCACGAGAATTGTACGAATACTGGGATCGCGTCCGCCGCGGGGAAAAGGCTCCCCGCCGCAGCGAGATCGAGCCGAGCGACCTCCGCCGCATCCTCGCCGACACCTTCATCCTCGAAGTGGCCGGCCGCGAGAAATACGTGGTCCGGCTGGCGGGCACGCGCATCTGCGGAGCCTATTGCCGGGAACTGAAGGGCACGAACTTTCTCGACCTCTTCGAGAAGGACGACCGCGCAGCCGTGGCGACCCTCGGCACCGCCGTGGCGGAAGACGGAGCCGGCGCGGTGCTGACGGTCGCGGCAACCAGCGCCCGCCAGAAGAACCTTTCCTTCGAACTGCTGATGCTTCCGCTACGGCACGGCAATGACAGTTTCGACCGACTGCTCGGCAGCTTCGCGCCGTTCGAGCGGCCCTACTGGCTGGGAACGGAGCCGGTAGTCCGGCAGACGTTAACCAGCCTCCGCCTCGTGTGGCCGGACGAGAAGCCTGATTTCATGCGCCGCGCCAGCGACAGGAAGGAACCGACCATCATCCCCTTCCCGGTCGACGGCGGACGCCGGCGGGGCCATCTTTTCGTTCTGGACGGCGGAAAAGATTAAAAGATCCCGAGGGGTTCGGCGGCGAGTTACGGCTTATTAACCGCACTGCCGCTACTTTTGCTTGCGTCCGCAAGTGGACCTTCGGCAAGAGTCTCCGATGCCTTTGACCCAGGCGTTTCGCCAGCGCTCGCTGGTCCGCCGGCACGATCGTCGCCGTCATCAGCGCGTGCGGGTGAGCCTGCTCGGGCGCTTCATGCTCGAGGACCGGCACGAATATCCTTGCCAGACCGTCGACATGTCGCCGGGGAGCGCCGCCATCATCAGCCCGGTCACCGGGCGCGTCGGCGAGCGGGTCGTGGTCTATGTCGACCATATCGGGCGCATCGACGGCGAGATCGTCCGCACCTTCGACGGCGGCTTCGCGATGACCATCAACGCGACGCTGCGCAAGCGCGACAAGCTGGCGGCGAAGCTGACCTGGCTCGCCAACCGCCACGAATTGAATCTGCCGGAGGATCGCCGCCACAACCGCATCGTGCCGTCCAATCCGGTGACCAAGGTCGTGCTGCCCGACGGACGCGAATACACGTGCCGGCTCGCCGACATGTCGCTCTCCGGCGCCGCCCTCCAGATGGACGACCGGCCGCCGATCGGTACGCCGCTGATGGTCGGCAAGCTGCGCGCCACGGTCGTTCGCCACTTCGAGGAAGGCGTTGCGGTCGAGTTCGCGACGCTGCAGACACCCGAGTCGATCGAAGAAAACTTCGCCTGACGGCAGCGCCGCCGGGCTTCCAGCGACATTGCGAGCCATCGCCCGCCAGCGGCCGCGCGGAAACCGCGCCGGCAGCTCATGCTTTCTCATGTCTTAAATGCTTCGATCGCATTTGAGTATAATCATAGTATAACTAGACCGAAGGTCTTATGCTGAAATAAAACGGCACGTGCGATAGTTCTCCCGGGATGGGGAGAGCGTCTATGTCGCGTATTATCAGAGTAACACTTGCCGTGGCCGCAGCGATACTTTGGGAGACGACGATGGCGTCCGGCGCAGCGCAGCTGTCGCCTTTCATGGTCACCAAGGGCTGGACCACGCAACCGGTCGGCCATCACGATTTCTGCGCCACGCACAGAGCGGAGTGCTCGGTGCGCAGCGCCGCCGAAAGCCGCGTCCGCCTGACGCCCGAGCGCTGGAACCAGCTCGTCGACGTCAACAACCTGGTCAACACCACGATCCATGCCGAGACGGACGAGGACCTCTATGGCCGGGCCGAGTTCTGGACCTATCCGGTCACGGCAGGCGACTGCGAGGACCTGGTGCTTCTGAAGCGCCGCGACCTGATCTCCGAAGGCTGGCCGGTCAACGCCCTGCTCATCACGGTGGTCAAGCAGCGGAACGGCGACGGCCATGCGGTGCTCACCGTGCTCACCGACCGGGGCGACCTGGTGCTCGACAACCTCAATCCGCGCGTCCTCGTGTGGAACGACACCGACTACACCTACATCAAACGGCAGTCCGAGTTCGACACCGGCTCATGGGTTGCCGTGCACGACGGCCGCGCCGTGGAGGTCGGCAGCCTGAGGAACTAAGTGGCGCCGACGGGGCGTCCGCAGTCTTTCGTGTTTGGGCCTGGTCGCGTCCCACCCCCCGTCCCCAAGATCAGGTCCATAGAGCCGGCCCCTGCCCCGGGGCCGGCTCACTTTTCTTCGTGGAGCCGCTGGCTCCGCGGCTAATGCAGCCGGGGCCGCTTGAGGAAGGCGCTGCGGTCGCCGGATTTCACCTCGACCTCGAGACGGCCACCGTCGCGTTCGATCGTGAGCGGAACCCGCACGCCCGCCGTGCCGAGCGCCCAGATGGCGCGGAAGAACGTCGCGAGCTTCTCTACCCGGGTACCCGCCACCCGCAGCACCACATCGCCCTGGCGGAGATCGGCCAGGTCTGCCGGCCCCCTGCCGGAGAGCCCGACGATGACCACGCGGTTCTGGATTTCGGTCGCATAGACCCCCAACCACGGACGCGCCGGGCGGTTGGGGCGTCCGAACTTCATGATGTCGTCGATGACCGGGTGAAGAAGATCGATCGGCACGAACATGTTCAGCTGTTCGGCAGGGCCGGCGCCCTCCCGGCCGTGCTCCAGCTGCAGGGATCCGATTCCGAGCAGCTCGCCGGTCGGGCCGATGAGACCGGTGCCACCCCAGTAGGGATGCGACGGCGCCACGAAAAGCGCCTGGTCGAGCACGTATTCCCAGTAGCCCGCGAATTCCTGCCTTGCCACGATCCGCGAGGCGAGCGCCCGGGTCCGGCCGCCGGCCCCGGCGGTGATCACGCGCGTGCCGAGGTCGGCCTTCGCCGAACTGCCGATGGGCAGTTCCGGCAGGTTGAGGCGGGCCAGCGCCTGGACGAGCCCAAAACCGGTTTCCTGGTCGAAGCCGAGAACGTGCCCTTCGACCGTGCGTCCGTCGGAGAGCCCGATCCACACCTTCTCGGCCTCGGTGACGAGGTAGCCGATGGTGAGGATCACGCCGTCCTTGCGGATGATGACGCCGTTCCCCGACCGCTCGGTGCCGAGCACCTCGGCGGTGAAGGCGTCCTCCGGAATGACGGTGCGGATGCTGACGATGGAGGACAAAGCCGCATCGAGATCGAACGGGTAATCCGCCGGTTTGGGGCGCGCCGACGGCGCGATTTCCAATTCGCGCGAGACTGCCATTTCGCTTCGCTCCCGCCCGCGCGGGGCTGACAACAGGGGTGCGCCGAGAATATGGGAGCCTTGCCCTGCCCAAGACAAGGCTCGCCGTCGCCGCCGCCGGTCAGGTCAGGCCAGAGGCAAAGCGCTTCCAGGCCTCGACATAGTGCCGGGCGGAAAGGCGGTTGCGCTCGACCTCATCGCCGGTGAGCTGGCGGACGACCCTTCCCGGGGTCCCGATCACCAGCGAGTTGGGCGGGATCTCCCGGCCTTCAGGCAGGAGCGCGCCCGCCCCGACCAGGCTGTTCTCGCCGATCACGGCGCCGTTGAGGACGATCGCGCCCATGCCGACCAGGCAGTTGTCGCCCACGGTGCAGCCATGAAGGATCGCGCGGTGGCCGATCGTGCAGCCGGCGCCGACGGTGAGCGGAAAGCCCATGTCGGTATGCAGCACGCAGTGCTCCTGGATATTGCTGTTGGCGCCGATCACGATCGGCTCGTTATCGCCCCGGGCGACCGCGCCGAACCAGATGCCGACGCCTTCGCCGAGCAGCACCTGGCCGATGACCGCCGCATCCGGCGCGACCCAGAAGGTGCCGGGCGCCGGAACGGTCGGCGCGATTCCGTCGAGGCTGTGAAGCGGCATGGCCGCCTCCGTCGCTGTCCGTCTCAGGCGATACTGTCGCGGACCGACAGGACGACTTCAAGCACGACCAGGCCGAGACAGCAGCTCCACAGCGCCGCGACGAGCGCCCCGACCGCGAACCAGCGCAGCGGCTGCCGCTCGATCTTCCGCGTCCGGATGGCGTGGTCCATGACGATCACCGGGCCGGAAAGCGCGCAGAAGATGAAGGTCGTCACCATCGCCAGGGCCCCCTCGCCGAGGGCCCGGAACGCCGCCTGCTCCGAGGTCATCAGCCGGTAGAAGCTTGACGTTATGCCGGCAGCCACGAAGCCGACGACGCAGGCGTAGAGAAGGACAATCAGTTCGCCACCCACAGTCGCACCCACGTCCCAGGACGTTCCAAAACGGGCAGGAGCGCCCGCATGTTGAGGGAAAGGTGCAAGGCGCGTACCGTAGACGCCACTTCCGATTCGCTCCGGAAGTAGCTGGAATCAAATCACTTTTTTCGATCCAGCAAATGGTTGATGTTTCGTTAAGGGACATTCATGACCATCATCGTGGATCGCTCGCGCGCCCCGGATGCCGGCCATCACTGGATCCGCCCGACGCTCGGGATTCTCGTCGTGGTGCTGGGCATTGCGGCCATGGCGATGGCGGTTGACCGCGCCATCGGGGATTACCGCGACCGGATCGCGCTCAGCGGCCTCGGCGGCAAGCCGTCGCCGGTCGACCTCACCATCGCCGGCGAGCACCTCGCGATCCCGGCCAACATGATCCGCTTCCGCGCCGCGCGCCGCGGCGGCGAGGCGGATCGCGTCGACCTGCTCCTGCGCTGGCCGGATCTGACGGGTTTCAGCGAGGAAGACGCCGACGCATTCAAGGACACCTCGCCTTCGGCGCCGCTCATCTACCTGTCGATCGCGGCCCGGACATCACCGCTCGACGCCAGTTCGCGCCTCGATCCCGTCTACAGCCGCTTCTTCACCGGGCCGGCCATACCCGGTCCGGACGGCCTGATCGGCAAGGCGCTCAAACCGGAATCGGGTTACCGCGGCGAAATCGTCTACTTCATGCCGAAGGGCGTCGACCCGTTCGCTACCCGCTGCCTGGCCGAGGAAACACCGGAGATCCCGGCCACCTGCATCCGCGACGTCAATGTCGGGACCGGACTGTCGATGCTCTACCGCTTCAATGTCCGCCGCCTCGCCGACTGGCGCGCGATGGACGCCGGCCTGCAGGCGCTGGTCAGAAGCTTCCTCGCCCGGCCGTCCTAGGAGCGCCGGCTATTCGAGGTCGATATCGAGGATCGCCATCGTGAAATTGTACGATAGCTCTCCGTCCTCGTCGTCGCGGTAGATCACGCCGACGAACTCGTCGCCGATATAGACCTCCGCCGAGTCCGCCTTTTGCGGGCGGGCCTTCACCGAGATGCCGGGCATCTTGAAGCGCGCGCGGAAATAGTTCTGGAGCTTCTGGATTTCCTGCTTGTCCACGCAGCGTCCTCGTCAGCCTAGCCGGAAAGATCGTCGGCGAATGTCTGGTCCATCAGCCGCGCCGGCTCGGCATCCCGCGCCGGCTTGACGCCGATCACCCGCGCCGGCACGCCGGCGACGGTGGTGTTGGGCGGCACAGGATGGAGCACCACCGATCCCGCCGCCACCTTGGCGCAGCGCCCGATTTCGATATTCCCCAGAATCTTGGCGCCGGCGCCGATCAGCACGCCGTGGCGGATCTTCGGATGACGATCGCCCGATTCCTTGCCGGTGCCGCCGAGGGTCACGTCCTGCAGGATCGACACGTCGTCCTCGATCACCGCGGTGGCGCCGACGACCAGCCCGGTGGCGTGGTCGAGGAAGATGCCCTTGCCTATCGGCACCGCCGGATTGATGTCGGTCTGGAACACTTCGGACGAGCGGCTCTGCAGATAGAGCGCGAAGTCCTGGCGCCCCTGTGCCCACAGCCAGAAGGCGAGGCGATGGGTGACCAGCGCGTGGAAGCCCTTGAAGTAGAGGACCGGCTCGATCATCCGGTTGACCGCTGGATCGCGGTCGTAAAACGCGGTCAGGTCGGCGCGGATCGCTTCGCCGATGCCGGGATCGTCGGCGAGGGCCTCGGCGAAGGCGCAGCGGATGACTTCCGCGGAAACGACGTGGTTGTCGAGGCGCTCCGCGACCCGGTGGACGATCGCGTCCTCGAGCGTGGCGTGCGCCAGCACCGTGGCATGGACGAAGCTGGCCATTGCCGGCTCGGCGCTGAGGATCGCCTCGGCGTCGCGCCGCACCTCGGCCCAGATCGAATCCGGCCCGCCGATCGACTGGGCGGGGGCAATGCTTGTCTGCACGGTCATCGGCAACTCCGGCCTCTGAGGCGGCGGCACCCTATCACAACGCGAAAATCCAACCCACCGTTTCGCGACGCCTTGGATAATCGGGGCATGCAGGACTGCTTAGGTAGGAAAAAGTCACGCGATGGCAATGGACTGAGCGCCTACGGGCGCTTCGCCAGAAACGCGACCACCGCCTCCTTGAACACCCGGTCGCCCGTCGCCAGCATGTGGTCGCGGCGCGGGATCGGCAGGAAAACCGCCCCCGGGATGATCTTCGCCAGTTCGGCGCCCGAGCCGGCGACTTCGTCCTCCTCGCCGACGGCGACGAGGGTCGGCGCCTTGATCCGCGCGAGCATTGCTGCCGGAACCGCGTCGCGCGAGCCGAGGACGCAGGCGGCGAGCGCGCGGAGGTCGCTTCCGGTGCGCTCGGCAAAGGTGCGGTATCCGCGCGCCATCCCGTGCGGTGCCGCCGCCAGGTCGGGCGCGGTCAGCGCCGCGGCGATCTCCTCGCCGCCCGCCATCCCATGAACCATCGCCATTCCGATACCGCCGACAATCAGCGACCGGACCCGATCGGGCGCGGTCGCCGCGAGAAAGGCGGCGATCCGGCCGCCCATCGAGTAGCCCATGACGTCGGCGCGGGCGATGCCGAGATGGTCGAGGAGATTGCGCGAATCGCCGGCCATCAGCGGAATGCGGTAGTCGTCGACGGAATAGAGCTTGCCGCTGCCACCATGGCCGCGGTTGTCGAGCGCAATCACGCGCCGCCCGCTCCGCGTCAGCGTCGCGAGCCAGCTCGTTTCGACCCAGTTGACTCGGGCGCTCGACGCGAAGCCATGGATGAGAAGGATCGGGTGGCCCGCTCCCTCATCGAGAAAGGCGATGTCGACCGTACCGGAACGGAAGTGTTTCATGCGGCGGCGACCCTATCCAACCCAGGCCCGCGGGGCTATTGTCCGCGCGCATCGACGGCAGGGAAATTCGCCCGTTCCAATGGCAGATTCGATCGTTCCGCATTTCACCAATGACGACGGCGTGCGCGCCATCGACATCGGCGTCCATGAATTCATGTGCATCGGCGCGTCGCCGCCCTTCGACCACCCGCACGTCTTCCTCGACATGGGCGACGACGACGAGAAGGTCTGCCCCTATTGCTCGACGCTTTACCGCTACCGGCCCGGGCTCGCCCCGACGACCACCGATCCGCCGGGACATCTCTACAGGGACGCACCGATCGGTTGACGGGAGCGGCGTGGCCGAAAGGCGCACTGTCCTCATTGCCGGCGCGGGGATTGGCGGGCTGACCGCCGCCCTGGCGCTGACGGCCAGGGGCTTCCGCGTCGTCCTGTGCGAGCGCAGCGCCGAGCCGAGCGAACTCGGCGCCGGCATCCAGCTTTCGCCGAACGCCGGGCATGTGCTTGCCGAACTCGGGCTGGAATCCGAGATCGCGCGCACCGCCGTCGAGCCTGCGGCAATCGAGGTGCGTTCCGGCGGTTCCGAACGGATTCTCACCTCGCTCCCCTGCCATCTCTTCCGCGAGCGGTACGGCCAGCCGTGGCGGGTCATCCATCGCGGCGACTTGCAGGCGCTTCTTCTCGACGCGGTGCGCCGCGACCGGGAGATCAGCCTCCGCCCCGGCACGACGGTTCAGGCCCTGATGACCCGGCCGGCGGGCCATTTCGCCCGGCTCGAGCGGGCCGGCGGAACGGACGTCATTCCGGTCGCCGCCCTCGTCGGCGCCGACGGCATCCGGTCCGAGACGCGGGGCCGCATCGCCGGAGCCGCCCCTCCGCAGCCGCTCGGCCGAACCGCCTGGCGCGCCCTCGTCCCGATTGCCGGGTTCCCGAAGTCGGTCCCCTCCGACCGGGTCGTCCTCTGGCTCGGCCGGCACGCGCACCTCGTCGCCTACCCGGTCTCCGCCGGGCGCGCCGTCAACGTCGTCGCCATCGTCGAGGACGCGTGGGACCAGCCGGGCTGGAACGCTTCAGGCGAGCCGGACGCCATCGGCGAGCTCTTCGCCGCCTGGACGACCGGGGCCAAGGCGGTCATCGCGTCCGCCCCGGCATGGTGGAAATATGCGCTCGCCGCCGTCGACCCACGCGGACCGTGGACGGCCGGCCCGGTCGCACTCCTCGGCGACGCCGCGCACGCGATGGCGCCGTTCCTCGCGCAGGGCGGCGCAATGGCGATCGAGGATGCGGCCGTGCTCGCCGGCTGTCTCGCCAACGATCCCGATGCCGAGTCCGCTTTCCGGAAATACGAGGCCCTGCGGAAACCGCGGGTGACCAGAATCGCCGCCAAGGCCGAGCGCACCGGCGCGGTCTATCACTGGGGACAGCCGCTCGCTCTCGTCCGGGACATGGCCCTCCGCGTCTTCGGCCCGCGGCTGATCGTCCGGCAGAACGATCCGATCTACCGCTGGCGCCGGCCATGAAATGCCGGCCGATGCAGAGGCATCAGCCGGCATTTACTCAGGCTAGCGGTACTACCAGTGCTTCCAGTGCCAGTGGCACTCGCGCACCTTGACCCAGTGGTGGTTGCGGTAGTGCCAGACCCAATGGCAATGCCGGTGCTTGTGCTTCTTGCCGATTACAATCTTGACGGTCACCCCGGACTTGGCGAACGCAGGGGATTCGGAAACGCCGACCGCAGCGCCCGCCAGCATGACGGAGGCTACGGCCGCAAGCAGGGCCTTCTTCATTTTCATTCACTCCAGGCGCGCCCCTCATTGACGTGCCTGTCGCCCGCGGCACGCCGGTTAACCCGCAAGCCGGGGCGTTTGTTCACCGGTTGGACAAGAAATTTTCGCGGTCGCCGAGGACGTCAGCCGATCAGCAGCGCGTCGTCGTCGAGTGTCTGGCCGCGCACCCGGCGGAACATCTTCACCAGATCGTCGACGCCCAGCCCCTTCCGCTCGGCGCCCTTCACGTCGAGGACGATCTTGCCCTCGTGCAGCATCACGGTGCGGGTGCCGAGGTCGAGCGCCTGGCGCATCGAATGCGTCACCATCAGCGTGGTCAGCCCGTGCTCGGCGACCGTCCGCCGCGTCAGGTCGATAACGAACTCCGCCATGCCGGGGTCGAGCGCGGCAGTATGCTCGTCGAGGAGAAGCACGCCCGACTTCGCCAGCGTCGCCATGAGCAGGGCGAGCGCCTGCCGCTGCCCGCCGGAGAGGAGCGCCATGCGGTCGTGGAGCCGCGTCTCCAGCCCGAGGTTCAGCGCCGCCACCCGCTCATGGAAGATGCGCCGGCGCTCGCGCGTCAACGCATGGCGCAATCCGCGCGGGCTCCGCGCGCCGCCGCCAGCGCCAGGTTCTCCTCGATGGTGAGCTGGCCGCAGCTCCCGGCGAGCGGGTCCTGGAACACGCGCGCTACTTTCCGCGAACGCCGCGCGGTCGGCTGCCGCGTCACATCCTCGCCGTCGATAATCACCCTGCCGGCGCTCGCCGGCACATCGCCGGCAATCGCCGAGAGGAGCGTCGACTTGCCGGCGCCGTTCGAGCCGATCAGGCTGACGAACTCGCTGGGCTCGACCGCGAGGCTCACTCCGTCGAGCGCCTTCTTCTCGAGGGGAGTGCCCGGGGCGAACGTGACCGAGAGATTCTCGACCCGGATCATGCCGTCACCCCGCCCCTCCGCAGCCGCGGCAGGACCAGCGCCAGCGCCACCAGAACCGCGGTCGCAAGGTTGAGGTCGGACGGCAGGAGTCCGATCGAATCGGAGGCGAGCGCGAATTGGATCGCGATCCGATAAACGATCGAGCCGAGGACGCAGCCGATCAGCGCCACCCAGAGACCGCGGAAGCGAAGGAGAGTCTCGCCGACGATCACCGCCGCGAGGCCGACCACGATCGTGCCGACGCCGGCAGTCACGTCGGCAAAGCCGTTGGTCTGGGCGAAGAGCGCGCCGGCCAGTCCGACGAGTGCGTTGGAGAGCGCCATGCCGACATAGACATAGCGGTCGGTGGCGATCCCCTGGGCCCGCGCCATACGCGGGTTGGCGCCGGTCGCGCGCATCGCCAGCCCGAAATCGGTCGCCAGGAACAGGCCGATCCCGATCACGGCAATCATCACCAGCACGGCGAGAAAAACCGGCCGGACGAGGTAGTCGCGCAGGCCCAGACCGTAGAATGGGGTGAGGATGGTGTCCTGCGTCAGGAGCGCGAGGTTCGGCCGTCCCATGACGCGGAGGTTCACCGAGAAGAGCGCGATCATCGTGAGGATCGAGGCGAGGAGGTGCAGGATCCTGAAACGGACGTTGAGGAAGGCGGTAACCAGCCCGGCCGCCGCGCCGGCAGCCATCGCGGCCAGCGTCGCCAGCCACGGGCTGACCCCGCCGATGATAAGGACCGCGCAAACCCCCGCGCCCAGCGGAAACGAGCCGTCGACGGTGAGGTCTGGGAAATCGAGGACGCGGAAGGCGAGGTAAACGGCAAGGCCGACGAAGGCGTAGATCAGCCCTAGCTCGACCGCCCCGAAAAATGCGATGGCACTCAACCGCCCGCTCCCCGCTCCCGCGCCTACAGGTCTAGCGCGGCGGCCGGTGGCGGGAAAGCGCGGCTATTTCGCGTCGACTTCCAGCATCCAGTTGAGGATGAGCCGCCAGTCGGTCATGCGGATCGGCGTTCCGTGCGAGCCGGTTCGGAAGAGCGCGAACCTGATCGGATAGCCGGGCGCCGCCGCGCGCACCCGGTTGTAGAACTCGGCCTGTGTCTGCCACTTGATGATCGGGTCGTCGCTGCCGTGGCCTAGGTAGATCGGGATGCGCTTGGCGCCGCCGGTGACGGCCGCGGTCTTCAGGAACCCGTCGTCATGGGTCGATCCCATCAGGAGAAGGCCGCCGAGGAGCCTCGACGCCTCCGGGTCCCTGGCGATGGCCCAGCACACGCGCCCGCCGAGCGACCCGCAGGCAAGGAAGATCGGCGCCCCCGGCGACTGCCGGGCATATTCGAGCATCAGCGCCTTCACCTGCGCCGCGCCCGGCTTGCCGAGATCGGGCAGGCCCGGCGACAGGTAGATGCCGCCGTTCCGCATCATCAGGTTCTTGATGCGGTTGAAGTTGCCGCCGAACATCCCGTCATTGGCGCCCTGGAAACGGTTGCCGTTGCGGCCGTGGATGTAGATGACGATCGCCCTGGCCTTGGCCGGCGACTTGCCGACGAAGATGTATTTGACGCTCGCTTTGCCGGCGTCCAGCGTCAGGTCCCGCTCGACCGCCTTGGTGTCGAGGGAGACGTATTCCGGCCTGGTCTGCTTTTCCGGCACGATGTCGCGGCGATCGAGGTCGCGCTTCTCCGAATAGTCGACGACGACATAGTCGCCGCCGTCCTGGGTGGAAAGCACGCCAGGATACTTGAACAGCTCGTCCTTCCACGGCGCCAGCCGGTAGCTGCCGGCAGCCAGCGCCCCGCCCAGCGTGGAGGCGGCGGCAATGCCGAGAACGACAAGTCGAAGCGGGCGCACGATCCCGGCCTACTTGCCCTTGGCCGCGAGCATCCAGTTGAGTTCGGCCCGCCAGTCGATCATGCGCATCGGCGTGCCGTGCTTCCCGGTCTGGAAGAGAAGCAGCCTGACGGGATAGGCGGGATCCTTGGCGCGCAGTTCCTTGTAGAGACGCGACGCGCCGAACCAGGAGACGATGTAGTCGCCGGTTCCGTGCGCCACCACGATCGGCACGCGGCGGGCGACCGCCTCGCCGTTCCGCGCGATGCTGGTCGCCGATGTCGAGCCGAGAAGGACGACCCCGCCGAGCACCGGCGCGATGCTGGCGTCTTCGAGGAGACGGGCGCAGATCTTGCCGCCATTCGAGGCGCAGGCGACATAGACCGGCGCGCCCGGCGAGCGCTTCTCGAATTCAGTGATGAGCAGCTTCGCCTGGGCCGTCCCGATACTGGTCTGGTTGCGCATGCCCGGCGAGAGATAGATGCCGCCGGCGTTGACGACCAGGTTCTTCAGCCGGTTGAAGTTGCCGCCGAAGGTCTCGTCGGAGACGCCCTGGTAGCGGTCGCCGTTGGCGCCGTGGACGAAGATGAAGGCGAACTTCGCCGGCTTGGTGAAATCGCCGACCGAGACGAAGGACACTTCGACGCCGGCGTCGCTCAGCTTCAGGTCGGACTGCTTCTTGTCGACGTCAAGCGAAACGCGGTCGGCGTCCGCCTGGGTCTCGGGATGCGAGTCGCGGCCGTCGACGTCGCGCTGGCGCGAAAAATCGATGACCACGCGCGAGCCGTCGGGCGTCTCGGAGAGCACTTTCGGATACTGGAAAAGCTCGTCCTTGAACGGCGCGAAGGTGATCTTCTTCGGGTCGGTCGTCTTCTTGGCGTCGGCCGCCTTCCGGGAGGCGGCGTCGGAGGCGCTCACGAGGGCGCACAGGATCAGCAGGGCAGTCGCAAGTCGCATGAGGGATCGGGCCGAATTTCCGTTGCCGCCGCCGGCGCGATGCTAGTCGAACAACGCGTCGTGCGTCACCCCTCCTGAAAGCAAAAAGGGGCCGAAAAACGGCCCCTTTCGCGTGCCGCAAACTGTCGCGGCTATTCGACCTTGGTATTGGCGCGCTTGAGCACCGCATCCGGGATGGTCACGCCCATCTTCGCAGCGGCGCCCGGATTGACGACGAGGTCGGTGCCGCTGGCGAAGGCCACCGCGATGTCGCCCGGCTTCTCGCCCTTCAGAACGCGGGCAACGATCTTGCCGGTGGCAATGCCGATGTCGTGATAGTTGAAGCCGATGGTGGCGATCGCCCCGCGCTTCACCGTGTCGGTGTCGCCGGCGTAAAGCGGAATCTTGTTCTCCACGGCAACGCCGAGCGCCGCCTCGAAGGCGGAAACCACCGTATTGTCCGTCGGCACATAGATCGCATCGACCTTGCCGACGAGAGCGCGGGTCGCCTGCTGGACCTCGCTCGACTTGGTCGCGGCCGACTCGACGATCTCGATGCCGGCCGGGCCCGCCACTTCCTTCATGCGGGCGAGCAGCGACACGGCGTTGGCCTCGCCGGGATTGTAGACGAAGCCGAGCTTCTTCACGTTGGGCGAGATTTCCTTGATCAGCGCCACGTGATCGGCGAGCGGCGACATGTCGGAGAGGCCGGTGACGTTGGCGCCCGGATGGTCGCGGTTGGCGACCAGGCCGGCGCCGACCGGGTCGGTCACCGCGGTGAAGACGATCGGGATGTCCTTGGTCGCGGCGACGGCGGCCTGGGCCGAGGGCGTCGAGATCGGCACGATGACGGTGGCGCCGTCGCCGACGAACTGCTTGGCGATCTGCGCCGCAATCGGCGGCTGGCCCTGGGCCGACTGATAGACGAACTTGATGTTGTCGCCGTCCTTGAAGCCCTCGGCGGCGAGTTCCTCCTTGATCCCATCACGGGCCGCGTCGAGGGCCGGATGCTCGACGATCGCGGTGACGGCGACGGTAATGTCGGCGGCAAAGGCGGGCGTAACGAACAGCGCTGCGGCCAGCGCCGGAATGAACTTGCGCATGACTCCTCCTGGATTCGATTGGCACGCGAAGTTCTCCCCCCGCGCGCGGATGGCCGGAAGAACGATTTTTTGACCGGCAAGTCAATTCCCGGCGGGGCCGCAGCCCTCAGGTACGGTTGATGGCCACCGTCGCAACCGCCATCCCGACGAGGCACGATGCGCCGGCCCGAATGACCCAGCGCAGCACGCCCGGCCGCCGGATGCGGCGCCGTAGCTGGTCCGCGGCAAGCGCGAAGCCAAGCGCACTCAGCGTCGCGAGCGTAACGAAGGTCGCCTCGATAATCGCCAGTTGCGGGAGGAGCGGCCTCCCGTGGTCGATGAACTGCGGCACGAACGCGATGAAGAAGGCAATGCTCTTCGGGTTGAGGGCGGTCACTACGAAGGCATGGGCAAAGACGCTCGACCCGGCCGGTTCGGGTGCCGGGCCTACGCTCGGCAGCTCCGGCTGCGACCGCCACAACCGGATGCCGAGGTAGACCAGGAAGGCCGCGCCCGCCAATTTGAGCGCGGTGAAGATTTCCGCCGAAGCGGCGATAACCGCCCCTAGCCCGGCAAGGGACAGGGTCATTGCGACCAGATCGCCGAGCGCGACGCCCGCCGCCACGCGGACTGCAACCTGCCGTCCCTGCGTCAGCGCGTAGCTGACGACGAGGATCACCGTCGGGCCGGGAATGAACAGAACCACGAGCGCGGCGGCAACGAAGCCGAGCCAAGTCAGAAGTGCCATGGGCGAAAGTCTCCGGTCTCCGCCGACAAATCCGCAACTCCGATGCGGCGTCAAGCCGGTTGACCATTGCCGCGCAGGGCCTGATCGTCCCGCCCGCAAGGTTTCAATCTGCAAGGGGGATGCATCCGTGGACCCGACTCTCATCGCGATCCTTAGACTGATCCATATCGTTCTCGGCGCCATCTGGGTGGGCGGAGCCGTGGTCACGGCCTTCTATATCCTGCCGACGGCGCGGGCCCTCGGCCCGGCCGGCGCGCAGTTCACCGGGGCCCTCGTCCAGCGCGCGCGTCTGCCCCTCGCCCTGGTCATCATGGGCAGTATCGCCATTCTCGCCGGCATTGCGCTCTATGCGATCCTCTATGCCGGAGGACCCATGAGTTCGACTTCCGTGGTTCTCGGGATCGGCGGAGCCATCGCCATTGTCGTCCTCGTCATCGGGATCGTCGTGACCAAGCCCGCGGCCGACAAGCTGGTGGCGCTGGGACAGGCGATCGCCGGCCAGGGCTCGCCCCCGACCCCGGCGCAGACCGAGGAGCGTAACCGGCTGGCATCGCGGCTGCGCACCGCCGCGATCGTCAATGCCGTCCTGCTGCTGGTGGCGATAGCCTGCATGGCGGTTGCCCGCTACGTTTAGGCGGCCGGAATCGCCATCTGCCGCTTCGCGCATGCCATGATTTTGGCTATGCATGTCCGTGGGCCAGCCGGTTGGCCCGGCCAACGCGATTGGGACGGAAGAACACATGCATGAGCCAACCCTGATCGCAACGGTCGCGATCGGCTTCGTCGCAGCCTTCGCGGCCGGTTTCATCGCCGACCGCGGGAAGCTGCCGCCGCTCGTCGGCTACCTCGTCGCCGGCATCGTCGCCGGGCCGTATGTGCTCGGCTTCGTCGGCGACATCGAGCTTTCCAGCCAGCTCGCCGAGATGGGCGTGATCCTGCTCATGTTCGGCGTCGGACTGCATTTTTCGATCTCCGACCTCGCCGCGGTGCGCTGGATCGCGATCCCCGGCGCGGTCGTCCAGATCGCGGTCGCCACCCTCCTCGGGGCGGGCCTGGCCATGCTGTGGGGGTGGACCTTCGGCAGCGGACTGGTCTTCGGCCTCTGCCTGTCGGTCGCGAGCACCGTGGTGCTTCTCCGCTCGCTCGAGGCGCAGAACAGCGTCGACACGCCGAACGGCCGCATCGCCGTCGGGTGGCTGATCGTCGAGGACCTCGCGATGGTCGTCACGCTCGTCATCCTGCCCGGCATCGCCGGGGTGCTCGGCGGCCATCCGGCCGACGCGGCGCCCGGGGCGAGCGAGGCGAGCGGCGACCTCTTCCTCAACCTGGCGATCACGCTCGGCAAGGTCGGGGCCTTCGTGCTCATCGCGATCCTCATCGGACCGCGGGTCGTGCCGTGGATCCTCTCGCAGGTGGCGCGGACCGGCTCGCGCGAGCTGTTCACGCTTTCGGTGCTCGCGGTCGCCCTCGGCATCGCCTTCGGTTCGGCGGAGGTGTTCGGCGTCTCCTTCGCGCTCGGTGCTTTCTTCGCCGGGGTCGTCTTGAGCGAGTCGCGATTCAGCCACCGCGCCGCCGCCGAATCGCTGCCGCTCCAGGACGCCTTCGCCGTCCTCTTCTTCGTCTCGGTCGGGATGCTCTTCGACCCGTCGATCCTGATCCGCCAGCCCTTCACGGTCCTGGCGGTCGTCCTCCTCATCATGGTCGGGAAGTCGGCGGCCGCCTTCCTCATCGTCCTCGCCCTCCGCTTCCCGGTCTCTTCGGCGATCACGGTCGCCGCGGCCCTGTCTCAGATCGGCGAGTTCTCGTTCATTCTCGCCGGGCTCGGCATCTCGTTCGGCCTGCTCACCACCGAGGCACGCGATCTGGTGCTCGCCGGAGCGCTGGTCTCGATCACCCTCAACCCGCTTGCCTTCGCGTTTGCCGCACGACTCATCAAATGGACCGGCCGGCCCGAGTTCATGGCGAGCGGACTTGGCCGGTACGGCGCCCGCAATTTCGATGCGCTGCGCGAGGCCCTGGCCGCGGTTCGCGAGCGGCACGAGGCGCGGGAGCACGAGCGTGAGCTGCGCGAGCGCGAGGTCATCGAGAAGTTTCCGCTCTTTGCCGCCGTCGAGCCGGAAAAGCGCGAGGAATTCTTCCTCCTCTTCAAGCCGCGCTCGGTGTCGCCGGGCGAGAAGATCATCCGCAAGGGCGACCGCGCCGACGGCATCTATTTCATTTCGACCGGCAGCGCCGAGGTCGACGTGAACGGCCGCAAATTCAAGCTCAGTCCGGGCCAGTTCTTCGGCGAAATGGCGCTGCTGAGCGGCGCTCGCCGCAACGCGGACGTCACCTCGACCGACTATTCCGAACTGCTGACCATGTCGGTGCGCGATTTCCAGCAGTTCATGGCGCGCAACCCGGCGCTACGCGCCGAGCTCGACCGCATGGCCGAGGAACGGGGCCAGATCAATCGCCAGGCGAACGAGGCACCCTCGCCCGCGGCGACACCGGCCGCCGAATAGAAAAAGGGCGCCCTCGTGCGAGGGCGCCCCTTTTCGGCCGGCCTGGCGAAACTCAGCTCTTCAGCCGGAGGTTGGAAAGCGCTGTCCCGATCGAGTTGAAGGTCGTCACGATCTGGTTGGCCGAGGTCAACAGGAAGAAGTTGTCCGGCGTGCTGGCGCAGTCCTTGAGCATCTGCGACATGGGATCACCACCGGTGTTGACCTGGACAGTGTAGAGCGTGATGCCGGCATCCTTGACGTTCTGGCAGGTGATCTTCTGCCGGGCGTCGATCGAGGACTGCGACGTGTACCAACGGTCCTGGGTGTTGAGACCGTCGGTCAGCAGGATGATGATCTGCTTGTAGTCGTACTTGGGATCCTCGGCGGGGATCGTGAACGGCGACTGGGTCAGCGACTGCCAGCCCCACTGCAGGCCGATCGCCTGGTTGGTGTTGCCGTTCGGGAACATCGCATCAACCTTGTTGTTGAGCGCGGTCCAGTCGTAGGTCAGCCCGATCATCTGCTGCGGGCAGTTCGAATACTCTTCCGCCGGGAATCGCGTCGATGAGGACGAGGGCGCGGTGTTCTTGGTGTCGTAATCCTGATCGCGGTCGGTGATGCAGCCGTTCCAGGTATTGTGGTTGTCGGCGGTCCACCTTCGGCCTGCGTTCTCGCAGTCCGTCTTGTTGGTGTACCAGGTCCTGCTGCAGCTGCCGTTCACCTCGTCCCAGAGGTCCCATCGGACCCAGGACTTGTTGTAGTTCGACGAGCCGACGTTGACGTCCTTGCTGAACGGGATGATCGAAACATAGACGTCGCCGTCGACGCTCGCCGCGTTCTTGAGCTGGTCGAGCAGGTTGTGCGTTGCCGTGTGCAGCGCATCCATCTTGCCGTCATCGGCCATCGACCCAGTATTGTCGAGGACCAGCGCGACCCGCAGGCGCGACTCTCCCCAGATCGTGGTCGAGGTCGCGTTGATCGGAACGCCGGTCATCCCGATGAGGTTGAGGAACGTGGTCTTCACCGTGGCGGCGCCCGCCACGGTCACCGACGGGCCGGTCGAGGAATAGCTCGGCGAGACCGTGAGATTGATCACGTTCCCGGTGTTGAAATTCGCGTTGAAATAGTTGGTCGCGAACGTCTGCATTTGCGCGGTCGTCATCGTGTCGACGTTGGCCTGGCGCGAAAGGGCGAGCGACGTCGCGTCAAGCGCGTCCTGCATTTCGGTACGCGCGCTCGAGGCCCGCGAGTAGTCGATGACGCCGCCGACGGCGACCATGAGAGGAACGCTCATCACGGCGAACATCATCGCGAAGTTGCCGCGTTCGGAGCGGGCGAACGACCCGGCGTGGCGAGCGAATGACAGCCAAAGGTAGCGCAGCATGTCCATGAAACTCCGGAACAGGCCGCTGTTCTACCTTCCGGGGCACGAAGAAAGGGTGAATCGGCGCCTTCGATTTTCGGTCGATCTCGCTTTTTCGCTATCGCCCCGCCGGGGTCCAAACCCTTGTAGTCATTAAGGAACCGATTGATTAACCGAAACGGCCGGTTAACCGCGGCGTTCCGCCCGGCGGGCGGGCTCCCTCGCCCAGTCCGGCGCCGTGCCGAGAAGAGGGTTTTGGCGGCGCCCGTTTTCCCATAAAACGGCGCGCCCGCCTCACTCCCATGCCCTCCACACCATCCGGAGCCCCATGCCCAAACGCTACTTCGAGGACTTCGCGCCCGGTCAGATCTTCAATCTGCCGGATGTCGCGATTTCGCGCGAAGACATCATCGAGTTCGCCCGCGAGTTCGACCCGCAGATTTTCCACCTCCAGGACGAGACGCCGATCACCGAGTTCGGCGGCGGCCTGATCGCCTCCGGCTGGCAGGTCTGTTCGATGTTCATGCGCCTTCTCGACGACGGACTGCTCCTCGATTCGAGCTGCGCCGGGTCGCCGGGAGTCGAGCACCTCAAATGGCAGCACGCCGTGCGGCCCGGCGATCACCTGACCGGCCGCACCACCGTCGTCGAGACCCGCAACTGGCCGGGCAATCCGCGGCTGGGGCTGGTCCGCTTCCATCACGAGGTGTTCAACCAGCACCGGGAGCGCACGATGATGATGGACAACGCCATCCTCTTCGGGCGGCGGCCGGCGCCATGAACGCCTACGACCAGATCGCGATCGGCGACATCCACGTCTTCGGCAAACACACGTTCACGGCCGAGGGCATCAGGCGCTTCGCCGCAAAATACGACCCGCAGGTCTTTCACCTCGACGAGGAAGCGGCACGGCAGTCGCTCTTTGGCGGGCTGTGCGCCAGCGGCTGGCATACCGCCGCGGTGATGATGCGGCTGCTGGTCGACTATTTCGACGCCCGCGACGCAAAAGCCCGCGCGGCGGGCCAGCCGCCGCTGGTTTCCGGGCCTTCGCCCGGTCTCGACGATCTGCGCTGGCCCAACCCCGTCCGGCCCGGCGATGTGGTCGAGTTCACCGCCAGGATCGTCGGCAAACGCCTGTCGAAATCGCGGCCCGGCTGGGGCCTCCTCAGCATGACGACGACCGGCGTGAAGCAGACCGGCGAGGTCGTCTTCATGGTGACGACCCACGCCTTCGTCGAGACCGGGCAGCCGGCGCCGATCGTTGCCGGCGCACCCTCGGCCTAGCCGGCTTTCCGCATCGCCTCTTCCGGTTTCGCGGCGACCCGGCGTGCGACTTCGGCCGCACCTTCAGCTTCAGCTCTTCCAGTTCCTGACGCTCGCGCGCGAGGTTCCGCCGGAGCTGGTCGCGGCCCATGAAATATTGCGGTGGGCAGGCCACGTTCTCGACGCCGTACCAGGCCGCCGCCCGCAGCGTGAAGCTCGGGTCCATCAGGTGCGGCCGGGCGAGCGCGACGAGGTCCGCGCGACCCGCGGCGAGGATGGTGTTCACCTGGTCGGCGGTGGTGATGTTGCCGACGCACATCGTCGCCAGGCTCGCCTCGTTGCGGATCTGGTCGGAGAAGGGCGTCTGGTACATTCGGCCGTAGACCGGCCGCGCGTGCCGGACCGTCTGCCCGGTCGACACGTCGATCAGATCGACGCCCGCCTCCGCGAACGCTGCCGCCACCGCGACCGCATCCTCGCCGGTCAGCCCGCCTTCGGCCCAGTCGGTCGCCGAGATGCGCACCGACATCGGCCTTTCTGCCGGCCAGGCCTCCCGCATCCGGCGGAACACTTCGAGCGGGAAGCGCAGCCGGCCGGACAGCGAGGCGCCGTATTCGTCGTCCCGCAGATTGGTCAGCGGCGAGATGAAGCTGGCGAGCAGATAGCCGTGCGCGGCATGCAGTTCGATCATGTCGAAACCGATCCGCGCCGCCCGTTCGGTCGTTGCAACAAAGTCGGCGACGATCCGGTCCATGTCGGCGCGGGTCGCCTGCCGCGGCACCTGGCTGACGGGCAGGTACGGCAAAGGCGATGCCGAAACCACCGGCCAGTTCCCTTCCGGCAGCGGGTGGACGTCCTGCTGCCACATGAACTGCGTCGAGGCCTTGCGGCCGGCATGGCCCACCTGCAGGCAGATCCTTGCAGCCGAGCGCTCGTGAACGAAGTCGACGATCCGCTTCCATGCCGCTTCCTGCGCGTCGTTCCAGAGGCCCGTGCAGCCGGGGCTGATGCGGCCCTCGGCCGACACGTCGGTCATCTCGGTGAAGAGAAGGCCCGCGCCGCCGACCGCCCGCGCGCCGTAATGCATCAGGTGCCAGTCGTCGGGCACCCCGTCCTTCGCCGAGTACATGCACATCGGCGAGACGACCACCCGGTTGGCGAGGACCATGTCGCGCAGCCGGAAGGGCTGGAACATCGGCGGCTTCGGCCGGACGGTGTCGACCCTCAACCCGTCGGCCGCAACGCCGGCGGCGAAGTGGCGGTCCACCTCCTCGACGAATCCCGGCGCCCGGAGCCGCAGGTTGTCGTACGTGATCGCCTTCGCCCGGGTCATCACCCCGAATGCGAACTGAACCGGGTCGAAATGCCAGAACCGCGACAGATGCTCGAAGAAGACCAGCGACACGTCGGCCGAATGCTGCGTCCGCTCGACCTCGTCGCGGCGCACCGACTCGAAGGCGTGCAGGCCGTGGCGCACCGAATTGTGGCGATGGAGCGCCTCGTGCAGCGCGATTGCATCCTCCATCGCGAGCTTGGTGCCGGCACCGATCGAGAAATGCGCGCTCGCCTTGGCATCGCCGAGGAGGACCATGTTGTCCTTCACCCAGCGGGCGTTGCGGATCATCGGGAAATTCCGCCACATCGACCGGTTGGTGAGCAGCGGCTGGCCGCCAAGGTAGCCGGCGAAGATCGCTTCCATGCGCCGCGCCGATTGGGCCTCGTCGAGCCCGGCGAGGCCGGCACGCTCGAAGGTCGCCGCGTCCGTCTCGAAGATCCAGGTCGAGGCGCCCTCCTCGTACTGGTAGGCGTGGGCGATGAAAATGCCGTGCTCGGTCTCCTCGAAGGCGAAGGTGAACGCATCCAGCCTGGCGGTGGAGCCCATCCAGGCGAACTTGTTGGGGCGAAGGTCGACGCGGGGCTGGAAGTGGTCGCGGAACTGCTCGCGGAAGCGCGAATTGATGCCGTCGGCGAGAACCACCAGGTCTGAATCGCGGGCGAGCGGGCCGATGTCCTCGACTTCCTTCTGGAAGAAGAAGCGCACGCCGAGCTGCCGCGCGCGCTCGTAGAGGATGAGGAGCAGCGTGCGGCGCGAACAGCCGCAGAAGCCGTTGCCGCCGATCCGGTATTTCGTTCCCTTGAAGTTGATCTCGATGTCGTCCCAGTAGGCGAAGGCGCGGGTGATGCTTTGATAGGTCTCGGGATCGTGCGCCTCGAAATTTTCGAGCGTCTGGTCCGAAAAGACGACGCCGAAGCCGAACGTGTCGTCGACCCGGTTGCGCTCGTAGACCGTGATCTCGGCCTTCGGGCTCGCCTTCTTCGTCAGGATCGCGAAGTAGAGGCCGGCGGGGCCGGCGCCGACGATGCTGATCTTCATCGGTTTGTCTCCGCCCGCTTCGGCGAGCCTGCGGCCCGTCCCGACTCGCACGAACGAGATACTTTAAGCTTAAAGTAATCCGCGGGTCCCGCCGAAGCAAGGATCGGCGGAGGCGGTCAGTCCGGAACGACCGCGATCGTCTCGATCTCGACTTGTGCCTTTGGCTCGACCAGCCGCACGACCTCGACCAGCGCCATTGCGGGAAAGGCGCGGCCGAGCGCCTCGCGGTAGGCGGCGCCCACTTCCTTCTGCGCGGCGAGGTAGGTTTCGATGTTGGTCACGTACCAGGTCATGCGGGCGATGTGCTCTGGTCCGGCGCCGCCGGTACGCAGCACCGTCAGCGTATTGTGGAGCGTCTGGCGGACCTGCCCGAGGAAATCGTCGGCCAATCCGCCTTTCGCGTCCCAGCCGATCAGCCCGCCGGTGTAGATCGTTCGCCCGCGGGCGGCCACGCCATTGGCGTAGCCGCGCGGCTGCGGCCAACCCTCGGGCTGCAGGACCTCGTGCACGAGCGCGTTCTTCGGTTCCCTCACGCGGTCTTCTCCAGATAGGCCGTGGCGGCGGCGCGGATATCGTCGGGAAGCGGGATCGAGCCGCCCCCGGCAATATCGGTCGATACGATGACGAGGCTCGCCGACAGGACCTCGTCCCTGCCGCGCCGCGCCTCGATGCGGAGCGGCAGCGACTTGTTGCCCACCCGCTCGACCCTGACCGTGTAGGTGAGTACATCGCCCATCCGGGCCGGCAGATGAAAGTCGGAAGAGGCGTGCGCGTAGCCGAGACCGATCTGCCGCCGGCCGACGAGATCGTAGTAGGGGAGCCCCAGCCCGTTAGTAAACCAGTCCTCGATGACACCGTTGATGATGTCGAAGTGGCTGGCGAAATAGACGATCCGCGCCGGGTCGCAATGGCCGAAGCGGATGAGCACATCGGTCGACCAGAGCTTCTCGTTCATTCCGCCTCCGCCGCGGCGAGCGTTGCCCGCGCAATGACGATCTTCTGGATCTCGGTCGAGCCCTCGTAGATGCGGAGCGCCCGCACCTCGCGATAGAGTCCCTCGACCCGGGCGCCGCGCACGATGCCGGCGCCTCCATGCAGTTGCACGGCCTGGTCGACGACGCGCTGCGCCGCTTCGGTTGCGACCAGCTTGGCGAGCGAAGCTTCCCGCGTGATCCGCTCGGCGCCGGCGTCGCGCTTCCAGGCGGCGCGATAGACCATCAGCGCCGCCGCTTCGACATCGGCGACCATGTCGGCAAGCGCCGCCTGGGTCATCTGCAGGTCGGCAAGCACGCCGCCGCCCTGCGCCTTGCGCGTCCGCACATGACGAAGCGTCTCGGCGAGGGCACGCCGGGCGAACCCCAGCGCGGCGGCTCCGACCGTCGCGCGGAACACGTCGAGCGTCGCCATCGCGACCTTGAACCCCTCGCCGGGTCTGCCGATCCGGCCGGCGGCGGGCACCCGCACGTCGGAGAAAGCGATCCGCGCCAGAGGGTGCGGCGCACTCGTCTCGATCCGCTCCAGGACGGAGAGGCCGGCGGCATCGGCCTCCACCATGAACGCCGTCAATCCGCGCGCCCCCGGCGCCTCCCCGGTCCGCGCGAACACGACATAATGGTCGGCGATGCCGCCGTTCGAGATGTACGTCTTCTCGCCGTTCAGCCGATAGTCGCTGCCATCGGGAGCGGCCGAAGTCGCGATCGAGGCGACATCGGAGCCGGAGGCCGGTTCGGTGAGCGCAAAGGCGGCGATCCGCGTGCCCGCAATGACGGGCGGCAACCAGCGCGTCCGCTGCTCGGTCGTGCCGAAGAGCGAGACCGGGCCGGTGCCGAGCCCCTGCATGGCAAAGGCAAAATCCGCCAGCCCGTCATGCCAGGCGAGCGTCTCCCGCGCTATGCACAGGCTCCGCACGTCGAAGCGTGCTCCCGCATCGATCACCGCCACCGGGGCAAGCAGGCCGGCGGCGCCCATCGCCCTGACGAGCCGCCGGCACGTCGCGTCGACATCGGCATGATCGACAAGCCGCGGTAGTTCCTCGTCCGCGAACCGAGCCACCCGCTTCTGCCAGTCGCGGTGGCGCGCCTCGAAGAAGGGCCAGTCGAGATGCTCGGCCGCCGGCATCAATTGCCCTCGAAGGCGGGCTTCCGCTTGGCGGCGAAAGCCTCATAAGCGCGGCGGAAATCTGCGGTCGTCATCGCCAGCGCCTGCGCCACCGCCTCGGCCTCGATCGCATCGGTGACGCTCATTGCCCATTCCATTTCGAGCATCCGCTTCGTCATGGCATTGGCGAAAGCCGGCCCTGCCGCGAGCGATGACGCTAGGGCCCGCGCCTCGCCGAGCAAGGAGGCCGGCTCCGCCAGCCGGTTGAAGAAGCCGATCCGCTCGGCCTCCTCGCCGCCCATCGCGCGGCCGGTCAAAAGCAGCTCTGCCGCGCGCCCCTGCCCGACGATCCTCGGCAGCATCGCGCAGGCGCCCATGTCGCACCCGGCGAGCCCGACGCGGTTGAAGAGGAAGGCGACCCGGGCGCGCGCCGTGCCGATCCGCAGGTCGGAGGCCATCGCAAGGATCGCCCCCGCCCCGGCGCAGACCCCGTCGACTGCGGCGATCACCGGCTGCGGGCAGCCGCGCATGGCCTTGACCAGATTGCCGGTCATGCGCGTGAAGGCGAGCAGCCCCTTGGTGTCGCGATCAAGGAGCGGCCCGATGATCTCGAACACGTCTCCGCCGGACGAGAAGTCATCCCCCGCCCCGGTAACCACGATGGCGCGCACCTCGTCGTCCGCGGCGGCGGCCGTGAATATCCCGGCCAGCTCGGCATAGGATTCGAAGGTCAGCGGGTTCTTCTTCTCCGGCCGGTTGAGCGCGATCGTCGCAACCCGGTCCGCGACCGAGAGGAGGACATGCCGGGTGGCAAAGCGGGCGAGCGGAGCCCCGCTCATTGCCGCCCTCCGCGGAGCGCCCGGCGCACGGAGTGTTTGACCTTCTCGAGTTCGGCGAGAGCCGCGGCGATCTCCTTCGGCTTGAGGTCGGCGAGAAGCTCGGCGACCCATTCCTCGTGGCTCGCCGCCATCCGCCCGAAATGGGCCCGCCCGGCAGCGGTCAGCCGGATGCGCTGGGACCGCCGGTCCTTCGGGTCGGTGCGGCGCTCGAGGTGCCCGTTCTGGACGAGCCGCTCGACGAGGCTGGTCACGTTGCCGGCCGAGACCATCATCCGCTTTGAGATTTCCCCCAGCGTCATCCCGTCCTCGACCCGCTCGAGCTGGGCCATCAGGTCGAAGCGCGGCAGCGTCTCGCCGAACTGCGTCCGGAGGCGTTTGCGCACCTCCACCTCGATCAGCGTCGTGCAGGTGAAGAGCCGCAGCCACAGGCGAAGCTCGGCCTTGTGCGAGACCAGCGACTCCGCGACTTTCGTCTCGGCATCGAGCGGCGGACGCAGATTCGCCTGGCTCATCGCCTCACGCCTCCCCGCCGCTGACCAGAATCGCCTGGCCGTTGACCGCCGAGGCGCCGTCGCTCGCCAGCCACTCGACGGCGCTCGCGACCTCCGCGGCGCGGAGCAGCCGTCCCTGCGGATTGCCTCCGGTGAGCGCATCGAGAACATCCTTCGCGGTCCGTCCCGTCCGCTTTGCGACACGCGCGACGCTCGCCGTCACCAGGTCGCTATCGACGTAGCCGGGACAGACCGCGTTGACGGTCACGCCCGTCTTCGCCGTCTCCTGCGCCAGCGCGCGCGTCAGACCGACGACGGCGTGCTTGGAAGCGACATAGGCGGTGACGTAGGGATAACCCTTCACCCCGGCGATCGATGCGATCGAGACGATGCGTCCGAAACCGCGTTCGATCATGCCGGGAAGAACGGCGTGGATCGCGGTGACCACGCTTTCGAAGTTCACCGCCATGAGACGCCGGAAAAAGGCGAGGTCGGTCTTCGCGAACGGCGCGCTGTCCGCGATGCCGGCGTTGCCGACAAGGATGTCAACCGGGCCCGCCTCGCCGATCGCCTGGCGCAACCCGGCCTCGTCGGTCACGTCGACGCGCCGGCAGGCGGCGGCATCGCCCGCCGCCACGGTTTCCCGCAGCTTCGCCTCGTCGCGGCCGAGCACGGTCACCGAACAGCCGCGTGCTGTCAGCGCCGCCGCGACGGCCCGTCCGATGCCGCGTCCGCCCCCTGTCACCACCGCGCGCCGTCCCGTCACTCCGGCTTTCCCCCGAAAATCATTTAAGATTAAACTATCCTCCCGGATGCAGACGCGCAAAGCCGCCCGTCCCGCTGCCATTTTCGGGGTGTTTGACACGCCTCTGGCAGTGCTCAAGATTCGTCGCGGGGAGAACTGGAAAGTGATCTCGAATGGCTGAACGGTCCTTCGCCAAAGAAGTCGAGCAGCTGAAGATCGGCGCCGGGCAGGAGTTCCGCGGCGAAGGCATCCTTGCGGTCACCAAGGCCCTCCTCCAGTGCGGCGTCGGCTACGTGGCCGGCTACCAGGGTGCCCCGATCTCGCATCTCATGGACGTGCTCGCCGACGCGCAGGACATCATGGCCGAGCTCGGCATCCACTTCGAGGCGAGCGCCAGCGAGGCGACCGCCGCGGCCACCCTTGCCGCCAGCGTCCACTATCCGATCCGCGGCGCGGTCACCTGGAAATCGACCGTCGGCACCAATGTCGCTTCCGACGCGCTCGCCAACCTTGCCTCAAGCGGCGTCAAGGGCGGGGCGGTGATCATCGTCGGCGAGGATTACGGCGAAGGCTCCTCGATCATGCAGGAGCGCAGCCACGCCTTCGCAATGAAGTCGCAGATCTGGCTCCTCGATCCGCGCCCCAACCTCGAATCGATCGTGAAGTCGGTCGAGGACGCGTTCGAACTCTCCGAGGCCTCGAACACGCCGGTGATGCTGGAACTTCGCATCCGCGCCTGCCACCTGCACGGCCGTTTCATCGCCAAGGACAACAAGCGGCCGCCCTTCACGGTCGCCGATGCGCTCGAACATCCGCAGCGCGACACGGCGCGGATCGTCCTGCCGCCCGCCTCCTATGCCCACGAGCACGAGAAGATCGATTTCCGCCTGCCGGCGGCGCTGAAATTCATCCGCGAACGGAAGCTCAACGAGGTGTTCGGTCCGGCCGACGGCAAGGTCGGCATCATCCTCCAGGGCGGCATGTATAACGGCGTGATCCGCGCGCTCGGGCAGCTCGGCCTCGCCGACATCTGGGGCAATACCAGCCTGCCGCTCTATGTCCTCAACGTCACCTACCCGCTGGTCGACGACGAGGTCGCCGCGTTCTGCCGCGACAAGGACGCGGTCCTGGTCGTCGAGGAAGGCCAGCCCGACTATCTCGACCAGGCCCTGTCGAAGATCCTGCGGAATGCCGGACTGCCGACGCGCATCCTCGGCAAGGGCCCCTTCCCGATGGCCGGCGAATACACGGCCAAGGTCATGCTCGACGGGATCGGGGCGTTCCTCCGCCGCGAGGCCCCGGCCCTGCTCCCCGACCGCGTCCGAGCGCCCAACCTGCCGGCGGCCCAGCCCGACGAGGACGCGAAGATCCTGGCGAAGGAAGTGCCCTTCCGCCCGGCCGGCTTCTGCACCGGCTGTCCGGAACGCCCGATCTTCGCGGCGATGAAACTCGTCCAGAACGATGTCGGCGAGCACCAGGTGGCGAGCGACATAGGCTGCCACCTCTTCTCGATCCTGCCGCCGTTCAATATCGGCGGCACGACCATGGGCTACGGCCTCGGGCCGGCCTCCAACTCGGCCTTCAACGCCAAGGCCAGCAAGCGCTCCATCGCCGTGATGGGCGACGGCGGCTTCTGGCACAACGGCCTCACCAGCGGCATCGGCAACGCCGTCTTCAACCAGCATGACGGCGTCACCATCGTCGTCGACAACTACTACTCGGCCGCGACCGGCGGACAGGACATCCTCTCCTCGCGCGCCAGCAACAAGTCGCGGAGCACCCGGCATCCGATCGAGAAGGCCGTTCGCGGCGTCGGCGTCAACTGGGTGCGGACCATCGATCGCACCTACGACGTCGGCAAGATGCGCGACACACTGAAGGAAGCGCTGACCACCCCGGAGAAGGGCCCGAAGGTCATCGTCGCCTCGTCCGAATGCATGCTCAACAAGCAGCGGCGCGAGCGCCCGATCCGCCAGCAGGCGGTGAAGGACGGCAAGCGCGTCGTCCGTCCGCGCTTCGGCGTCGACGAGGACGTGTGTACCGGCGATCACGCCTGCATCCGCCTTTCCGGCTGCCCGTCGCTGTCGGTGAAGAAGCTTGACGATCCGCTCCGCGACGACCCGGTCGCGGCGATCGACAATTCCTGCGTCGGCTGCGGCAATTGCGGCGAGGTCGCCGATGCGGCGATCCTCTGCCCGTCCTTCTACCGCGCCGACATCATCTCCAATCCGAGCCGCCGGGACCGGCTCCTTGCCCGCCTGCGCGGAGCGGTGATCGGCTGGCTCCAGCGCCGGCGCGCCGCGCGCCAGCTCAGCTTCGCGGTTGCCGGCTAAGGCAACACCGTGAACGCGCTCGTCCGCGACCGGCCGATCACCATCGCGATCCTCGCCATCGGCGGCCAGGGCGGCGGCGTCCTCTCCGACTGGCTGATCGACCTCGCCGAGCGGAACGGCTGGTACGTCCAGGAAACCTCGGTGCCGGGCGTCGCGCAGCGCACCGGCGCCACGATCTACTACCTCGAAATGATCCCCTTTGCCGGCAAAATGCCGGTGCTGGCGATGATGCCGGCCCCCGGCGATGTCGATATCGTCATCGCGGCCGAACTGATGGAAGCCGGACGCGCCGTCCAGCGCGGGCTGGTCTCGCCGGACAGGACCACGGTCATCGCCTCGTCGCACCGGGCCCTCGGCATTCTGGAGAAGACCGCTCCCGGCGACGGCGTCGGCAACGCGGGCGCGGTCGAGGCCATCGTCCGGCGGAAGGCAAAGCGGACGATCGTCCACGATCTGCAGCGGCTGGCGGAGGCCAATAACAGCGTCATCTCGGCGAGCCTGTTCGGGGCGCTCGCCGCTTCGGGCGCGCTGCCCTTTCCGCGTGCCACCTTCGAGGAGACGATCAGATCGGGCGGCCGGGGCGCCGAGGCGAGCCTTGCCGCGTTTGCCGCCGGCGCCGAGGCCGTGGCGCTCGGCGACCGGCCGGCGGTCGAGCCGGAGCCGCGGCCAAGGCGCGAGCCGCGGATTGCCGGCGGCTCCGCCTGGCAGCGCCGCGAATTCGACCGTGCGGTGCAGCGGATCGCCGACGAACTCCCGGCCGAGATACGCGCAATCGCCACGGCCGGTCTTCGCCACGTCGCCGACTTCCAGGACGCCGCCTACGGCCATCTCTACCTCGACCGCCTCGCTGGTATGCTCACGCTCGACCGCGCCAACGGCGGAGCGGCGAAGGGCTTCGCCCTGACGATGGAGACTGCCAAGTATCTCGCCAATGCAATGGCCTATGACGACGTGATCCGGGTTGCCGACCTGAAGACCCGGCCGTCGCGCTTTGCCCGCATTTCCGGCGAGATCGGCATCACCGGGGATCAGGTCGTCCATCTCACCGAATTCATGCACCCGCGCGCCGAGGAAATCTGCGGAACGATGCCGGCCGGCCTCGGCCGCTGGATCGAGCGCCGCCCGCGGCTCGTCCGCGCCATCGACCGGGCGTTCAACAAGGGCCGCCACGTGCGGACGGACTCGGTGCGCTGGTTCCTCGTCCTCTACGGCCTGGCGGGCCTGAAACGCTTCCGCCGCCGGCTCCTCCGCCATGCCGTCGAGGAAGCCCATATCGCAACCTGGCTCGCCACCGCGGCGCGCCTGACGCCGCTCAATTACGACCTCGCCGTCGAGGTCATCCGCTGCCGCCGCCTGATCAAGGGCTATAGCGACACCCGCTCGCGCGGCGAGGCGAAGTTCGACCGGGTGCTGTCCGCCCTGCCCCTCCTCGAAGCGCGCGCCGACGGCGCCGACTGGCTGCGTCGCCTCCGCGAGGCGGCCCTCCTCGACGAGAAGGGCGTGCAGCTCGACGGCGCGCTGAAGACTGTCGCGACACTCTGACGGGAGGGAACATGGCGCGGGCTGTGGTGATCGGCGGCAGCGGGCATATCGGGACATACCTTGTGCCCCGCCTCGTCGAAGCGGGCTTCGAGGTCGTCAACGTCAGCCGCGGGCGCCGCGATCCATATCGGCCGCACGCGGCCTGGAGGGCGGTGGAGACCGTGGTTGCCGATCGCGAGGCGGAGGAGCGGGCGGGAACCTTCGGCAAGCGCATCCGCGACCTCAAGCCGGACATCGTCGCCGACATGATCTGCTTCACGCCGGCGAGCGCACGTCAGATCGTCGCGGCCCTTAAGGGCGAGGTTCAGCACTTCCTGCACACCGGGACGATCTGGGTCCACGGCCCGAGCGTGAGCGTGCCGACGGTCGAGACGCAGCCGCGGCGGCCTTTCGGCGACTACGGCATCCAGAAGGCGGCGATCGAGGCTTATCTGCTCGACGAGGCGCGGCGTTCCGGCTTCCCCGCAACCATCCTTCATCCCGGGCACATCGTCGGCCCGGGCTGGTCGCCGCTCAACCCGGCGGGACACTTCAATCCGTCGGTGTTCACGACCCTGGCGCGCGGCGAGGAATTGGCCCTCCCCAATTTCGGACTGGAGACGGTTCATCATGTGCACGCCGACGACGTGGCACAGATATTCATGAAGGCGATCGCCAACCGGAGCGCGGCGGTCGGGGAATCGTTCCATGCGGTTTCACCTGCCGCGGTGACGCTTCGCGGCTACGCCGAAGCGATGGCGGCCTGGTTCGGTCGTCCGGCGAAGCTCGTCTTCCGGCCCTTTACCGAATGGAAGGCCCAATGGACGGAGGAGGAAGCGACAGCCACCTTCGAGCACATCGCCAGGAGTCCGAGCTGCAGCATCGCCAAGGGACGACGCCTGCTCGGCTACACGCCCCGCTACACCTCGTTCGAGGCCGTAGAGGAGGCGGTATCCTGGCTGATCGAGGACGGGCAGGTGGAGCGGCCTGAAGGGCGGCGCTAGGTCAGCTCGACCTTTTCCCGCATGATCCAGCCGTCCTCGACATCCGGCAGCGGCACGCAGTCGAGCAGCTCTCGGGTATAGGCATTCTGCGGATTGTCGAAGACGGCGGCGATCGAGCCCTGCTCGACGATCCGTCCCTCCGACATGACCGCTACCTCGTCGCAGAGTACGCGCACCACCGACAGGTCATGGCTGATGAAGACCAGCGTCAGGCTGAACTCGGCCATCAGCCTGCGAAGCAGGAGCAGAATCTGCGCCTGCGTCGACACGTCCAGCCCCGACACGATCTCGTCGGCAACGATGAATTCCGGTTCCAGCGCCAGCGCCCGCGCGATCCCGATCCGCTGGCGCTGGCCGCCGGAAAGCTCGTGCGGATAGCGCTCGGCGAAGCCCGGCGGCAGCCCGACGATTTCGAGGAGTTCGCGGGCCCGCCTGGCGCGGCCGGCACGATCGAGCCGGCCGAAGGCCTGGAGCGGCCGCGACAGGATCGTGCCGATCCGGAGACGCGGATTGAGCGAGGATTGCGGGTCCTGGAAGATCATCTGGATGCGCGCGCGGAGCGGCCGGAACGCCGCCTCATTCATTCGCCCGATATCCTGTCCGTCGTAAACGATCTCGCCGGCGGTCGGACGGACGAGGCCGACCATCGCCCGCCCGAGCGTCGTCTTCCCGGAACCCGATTCGCCGACGACCGCCAAGGCGCGCCCGCGGGCGATTGCGAGGTCGACGCCCTTCACGATCTCGATCATCGGCGGGGTGCCGAACATCGGCTTGGCGGCGCGGTTCGGGAGCGCGATTCGCAGGCCGCGGAGGCTGAGGAGCACCGCGCTCATCGATAGGCCGCCGGGTTGGCCGCATCGTAGGCACGCGCCTCCGCCACGAGCGTGTCGGTCAGCGTGCGCGGGAGCGGCGCCAGCGCCTCGGCCGGGCGATCGAGCCGGGGCGTCGCTGCAAGCAGCGCCCGGGTATAGGCGGCGCGCGGTTCGGCAAGGAGCGCTGCGGTCGCCCCCTCCTCGACCACCCGCCCCGCATAGAGCACCGTCACCCGCTGGCAGAGCTTCGCCACCAGGCCGAAATTGTGCGTGACGAAGAGCACCGCCGAGCCCAGCCGGTGCTGCAGGTCGTGGATCAGCCTGAGGATCTGCCGCTGCACGGTGACATCGAGCGCCGTGGTCGGCTCGTCGGCGATCA